>OGMB01000196.1_pt1 | contig 36267 bp, 29 predicted proteins | sample 1573001 | NCBI WGS metagenome assembly OGMB01 (sample SAMEA2581921, study PRJEB24529) | metagenome | biome: Human gut stool | place: China | collected 2011
CTTGCCTTCGGATGCTTCATATAGTCCTTTACCGATATGACAGGCAGAATGATCTGACTGTCATATCGGTAAAGGACTATATGAAGCATCCGAAGGCAAGCGGCTATAAGAGCTACCACATGATTGTTTCGGTGCCTATTTTTCTTTCAAACAAGGTGGTTGACACCAAGGTTGAGATACAGATTCGTACAATAGCTATGGATTTCTGGGCAAGCCTTGAGCACAAGATATATTACAAGTTCGAGGGCAATGCTCCGGAGTATATCAGCCGCGATCTGCGCGAGTGTGCAGGTATTGTAGGACAGCTTGATGCAAAGATGCTTTCGCTCAATGAGGCAATCCTTGAGGCCAAGGAGAAGCAGGAGCAGGAGAGGGAGGAGAAAATACGAGAAGATGAACATCATTAATGTCGAAAATATAACAAAGTCATATACTGGAAGGAAGCTTTTTTCTAAAGCTTCCTTTTATGTGCAGGAAAACGAAAAAATCGGTATCATCGGTATAAATGGTACAGGAAAGTCTACACTTTTAAAAATTGTGGCTGGTGATGAAGAACCGGATGAGGGAACTGTCACCACAGCAAATCATATAGTGATAAACTATCTGCCGCAGAATCCGGAGTTTGACCCGGACGAGACAGCGCTTGAGCATGTGATGAGCCGTGTGGTTACCTCGCAGCTGGATGAGGACATGCGCTGGAGTATAGAAAGTGATGCAAAGTCACTTCTTATGAAGCTGGATATCACAGATATGACGCAAAAGACCGGTGAGCTTTCAGGAGGTCAGAGAAAGAGGCTTGCGCTTGCAACAGTCGTACTTAAGCCGTGTGATGTGCTTATATTGGACGAGCCGACCAACCACTTAGACTACGAGATGGTGGAGTGGCTTGAGGATTATCTGCGCCGTTTCAGGGGTGCAATCATCATGATCACACATGACCGCTATTTCCTCGACAGTGTCTGCAACAGAATTGTGGAGGTGGACAAGGGACAGACCTACAGCTATGATACAAACTATTCGGGCTTTCTTGAGCTTAAGGCAGCCAGAGAGGAGAGTGAGAGGGCAAGTGAGCGCAAGCGTCAGTCCATCCTTAGAAAAGAAATAGAGTGGATGCAGCGCGGAGCAAGAGCTCGTTCCACAAAGCAGAAGGCACACATCCAAAGATATGAGGCTCTGCGAGACCAAAAAGGACCGCAGACAGACGCAAGGGTTGAGCTTTCATCGGTTTCATCGCGTATGGGAAGGACAACCATAGAGCTTCATGATATTTCAAAGGCATACGGAGATATCGTCTGTGTAAAGGATTTTACGTATATTTTCCTGAAAAATGACCGTATCGGTTTTGTGGGCAAAAACGGCTGCGGAAAGTCCACACTCATGAAGATAATTGCCGGTTTTATCGAGCCTGACTCAGGTGAGGTAGAGATAGGACAGACGATAAAGATAGGATATTTCGGTCAGGAAGTGGATATAGAGCCTGAGCTTCGAGTGATAGACTACGTGAAAGAAGCTGCAGAGTTTGTACGCACGGCAGACGGACTTGTGTCAGCATCTGCCATGCTTGAGAGGTTTTTATTCCCGCCGGAGCAGCAGTACAGTCCTGTAGGCAAGCTCTCAGGTGGAGAAAAGAGAAGACTCTATCTGCTTCGTGTACTGATGAGCGCACCGAATGTACTGATACTTGACGAGCCGACCAATGACCTGGATGTCGAGACACTGGCTATTTTAGAGGATTATCTGGATGGCTATGACGGAATAGTCATCACGGTATCCCATGACAGGTATTTCCTTGACAGGATCGCAAAGCGTATTTTTGCATTTGAGGGAGCCGGAAAAATCGTACAGTATGAGGGCGGATACACCGACTATATGAATAAACGCCCACAGCCTGCATCAGGAAAAACCGTATCAGAAAATGCATCATCCACAGGAGCATCCGCTTCAGGAGCACAGGGAAATACTGCATCAGATGGTACAGACTCAAAAGAAGCCCGGAAGAAGAAATCCATGGAAACCTGGGGGCATGAGAAAAAGCTCAAATTTACCTACAAAGAGCAAAAAGAGTACGAGACGATAGAGGCTGACATAGAAAAGCTCGAAACACGTCTTTCTGAGATAGATGATGAGATGGTAAAGAATGCCACTAACTTTGGTAAGTTAAACGAACTCACAAAGGAAAAGGAAGACCTCGAGGGGCAGCTGATGGAGAAAATGGAGCGTTGGGAGTATCTTGAGGATCTGGCGCAGAAAATTGAAAATTTGACAACTTCTTGACTTTTATTCCTTACACTATACACTGTAAGGAGGAATTACAATGGCATACAAAATATTAATAGTAGATGATGAAAAAATGATGACGGAGCTGCTTTCGGATCACCTGAGGGATTGTGGTTATGATACGATAACAGCAAATTGCAGCAGACAGGCTGTGGAAATGTTACCTAAGCAGCCCGATCTTATCATTTTGGATATTAACATGCCGGATATGAACGGTTTAGAACTGTGTAAAAATATACGAAGCCACATTAATTGTCCGATAATATTTGTTACTGCGCGGATCAGTGAGCAGGATAAAATAAACGGACTGCAATATGGTGGTGATGATTACATCACAAAACCCTTCAGTCTGAATGAGCTGACTGCAAGAGTCGCAGCACATTTGCGACGTGATGAGCGAAACAAAGGACGTACTGCGGTTCTTACATCTAATAATCTGATAGTCAATCTTTCGGAGAGAGCGGTATTTTATGGTGATACTGTCGTTCCATTTTCAAAGAGGGAATTTGATATTATAGAATTTCTTATGACAAATGCGAATCAGGTGTTTGACAAAGAGCGTATCTATGAAGCTGTGTGGGGATATGATGCCGAGGGAGACAGCAATGTCATAAAGGAGCACATACGCAAGATACGTGGAAAATTAAATGAGATAACAGGGCAGGATTATATAGAAACGATCTGGGGTGTGGGTTACAAATGGAAACGCTTATAAAAAAATTAAACAATTTATCTCTGCGCAAATATTTTGTGGTAAGTGTTCTTGCAACTCTTGTAATAATAGTCCTGCTCTCATTATTTACAATCTGGGGCTGCATGTCATTTCGAAAATATCTGCTGCCGGATTCAAACAATGTATTTCTTAAGGTTTACCGGACATATGAGGATGGAAGTGAAGTGTCTTATTCCGTCAGGGTTAAGGTTGGAGAAGAGGGAGCAGAGTTGCCTGTTATTACGGCAGATGATAAGGCTGCAAAGAAACCTGTAGAAACAAGATATGCAATACAGCGCATTGAAAACAGCGTAGACTCATTATCTCCCAAAAGAAAAATGGCATATCATTTTTGTGGTGCTGCTATGGTAGTGATTCCCATTATATTCTCAATAGCTGGTATATTGATATGCGGATTTTTCTTTTACAGGCGTAAGCTTCTACTGCCGCTTGGGATGTTGTCAGAAGCAACACAGCAGATATTAGATCAAAATCTGGATTTTAATTTGCGCTATGACAGTGAGGACGAAATGGGAGTGTTGTGCAGCTCATTCGAGCAGATGAGACTTAAGCTCAGTGAGAATTACAGCGAAATGTGGAATATGCTTGAGGAAAGAAGACTATTGCAGGCGTCAATAGCTCATGATCTGCGAAATCCTATAGCTGTTATAGAGGGATATACTGAATATCTGCAGCTAAACCTTAAAAAAGGAAGGCTTAGTGAGCAGAGAATATTAAAAATTGCAGAAAACATAAATATGTCAGCTAAACGGCTGGATAATTATACTGAGTCGGTGCGCACCTTAAACCAAATGGAGGATATAGAGTTAAAAAGGCAAAAAATAAGTGCTTCGGATCTGCTTAGCGATATAGAGGATGACTTTAAAATCATAGCGCAAAAGAAAAATATTGATTTCAGGATAAGTACGTTACTTTCCAATGAAGAAATATGCATTGATACCTCTGTATTGTATCGTGTGCTTGAGAATGTTTTTAATAATGCAATGAGATATGCAAAGCAGTGTATAAATCTGGATGTTTCATTGAATGGTCAGAAGTTATTATTTGCTATTGTCGATGATGGGGATGGATTTTCGGATGAAACTCTTTCGGAACAAAGGAAGCTGCTTCTTGCAAAAGCTTCGGAGGATGGTCATCTGGGTATGGGACTTGCGATAAGCAGGATACTATGCAAAAAGCATGGCGGCAGTCTTGAAATAGGCAATAATGAAATGCATAATGCCGTTGTGAAAATAATATTTTCGGTTTGACTGATTTTTGACTTTTATATGATAAGGTCTCCTTGATAAAAACAAGGAGGTCTTTTTTTAATGAGAAAAATAGCAGATATGGTTTTGATATTTACTCTGTGCTGTTCATTTTGTGCCTGCAGCACGGGTACAAATTATAATAGCGAAACTGAGAAAGATAATGTACTGCACAAGGTAAAAAATGCAGAGCCAGGCAATTCGGGGAAAAGCGTAAATCAGCAGACAGCAGGACTTAAAATATTAAATGATACAGAAACCCTTGCAAGCTGTTATACAGATACCGGATATTATTATCTGACAGAGGATGTTGAAGAACTTGAAAACGGTGAGTACGGTGCACACCTAATGTATATGGATTTTGCCACAAAACAGGAAATTTATTTGTGCAGCAATACAGGCTGTAAACACAATACACCGGACTGTCCGGCAGTATTTGTAATGGATGAATTTCCGATATGTACGAGTGGTATTTTTTCTTATGGGAATAAAATTTATGTGCTGAGTAAGGGAATGGATAATGAAGGCGCGGTTACGCAGGATTTTTATGATCCGGATGGACAGTTGGCTGAAACAGAAGCGTCACAGGCAGCACTTTATGAGATGGATACTGACGGAACAAACCGACATAAGGTTTATAGCTTTGATGTGGGACTTACTGTGGAGGATACAGTACTCGGAAACAGTGAAGGGCTTTATTTTGTCACCAAAAAGCTGTCTGAGTCTACAGCGGAGGATAGCAGAAGTGTCACGACTTCATCGGGGAAAACTCTTTTATTCTGGGATGCGGATACCAAAAGAGCTAAGGAGATATGTAAGCTGGATTTTGATGATGGTATTACCAGAAAGATTATGGGCTGCCTTGATAATGCACTGGTATTAAGTGGTGTTGACTATGGAAAAGAACTTACAACAGATGACTATACAATGAGTGATGATGACTGGAATGATATGTATAAAAATTCCACGGAGGTAATATCCACACTGGATCTAAGCAATCAAAAGCTAAGTGAAAAATATAGCATAGACAATCAGACATTGCATAGCATGGTAGTTGTGGACAATACACTATACGTGTCATATAAAGATACAGGAGAGGTAAAAGCTGTAAATCTGGAAAATGGCGAAGAAAAACTGCTGTGTTCCTTTACACAGAATTATATCATGAATAAATTGGGTGATATTTTGTGCTGTCAGACATGGGATGCATCAGATGATCATACTTTTTATTTTGTTAATACAAAAACCGGTGAGATACAAAATTCACCGCTTGTAAATAAGGCTCTCGGATGGAATCTGGAATTTAAGGCAGAGAGCGGATCAAAAATTCTTGTCATATATGATTATGAATACACACCTTTGGGAGATGACTCTTATGATATTACCCAATACCGGTATGCACTTATAGAAAAGTCAGATCTGTATGCAGGAAACGGAATTTATGAGCCGATTAAAATGATTGGAAAGGGGTGTTAAAGGATGCTTTGTCTTAACAATATAGCTAAAAAGTATAAAGATAAAATTGCATTGGAGCATATATCACTGGAACTTGACAACGGCATATATGGTCTGCTTGGTCCAAATGGAGCGGGAAAGTCCACACTCATGAACATAATAACCGGAAATATCAAGCCAAGTAACGGACAAGTACTCTGGGATGGACATGACATAAAAATACTTGGCTCAAAATATCGAAGTATTATTGGCTATGCACCTCAGCAGCAGGGCTTGTATGACACGTTTACAGGGAAGCGATTTTTATCTTATATGGCGACATTAAAAGGAATACCTAAAAAGGATATGTCACGGGAAATAGACAGGGTATTGGAGTATGTGAACATGACAGAAGCCGCTGACCGTGCGATAGGTACATATTCGGGTGGAATGAAGCAGCGTATCCTTATAGCGCAGGCTGTATTAGGAAATCCAAAGCTCATCGTACTGGATGAGCCGACAGTGGGGCTTGATCCAAAAGAACGGGTAAGGATAAGAGAGAGGATATCTGAGCTGGCAGGGGATAAAGTGATACTGGTTTCGACTCATGTTGTTTCGGATATTGAGCCGATTGCTGGTGAGGTCATATTGATAAAGTCAGGAAGTATCATTGACAAAGATACAGTCGGAAATCTTTGCAGTAAATATGGAAATGTAAATGGTCTTGAAGAACTTTATATGACGATATTTGAGGAGGCAAAGCCGGATGCATAGATTGATATTTTATGAGCTGGATAAAATATGGCGAAAACGCAGTTTTATTCTGTCTATTTGTGTGCTTATGATCATAAACCTGTTCCTTCTGTGGTATATTAATACACCTGAACTTAAAGGAACTACAGAAGAAAACTATATTGATGAGCTTTATGAAGAACAGCAGAAGGTAGCCGGTTATAAGGAATATCTGAGATCAGTGCAGGAGAGTAAAGATAATTTAAGTAGTATATCCATATTCAAAAAGCAGGGACAAAACGATTACGCAGCAAGAAATATTGAAAAAAGTGCAAAAGATTATTCCGGGCTGTCGGGAAAAAATATACGGTGGATGCCGTCAAAGTCTCTTAAAATTTCAATGGAGAGTGTATGGACGGATCTGCTTTTGATATTGTCGGTTTTACTTTTTTCCGGAAACTTAATATTTGCAGAAAAAGATAAAAAGCTTTTTTATATAACAAGAAGTACAAAAAACGGTCGCTTGCAGAGTGGGATTGCAAAGATTGCGGCTTTATTCGTCCACTGCACAATTATAACTATCATGTTTTACGGAATGAATCTGATTTATGCGGAAATCACCATAGGTTTTGGAGATCTGACGGCAGATATCCAGTCAGTTGCAATTTATATGGAAAGTAATCTGCAAATCAGCATCTTAGAATATATAATTTATTCTGTTCTGACAAAAGGTTTTGTATTTTTTGCCACGGGCACTGTCATTATGGCATTTTGCATATTCGCAGACAGAATCGTCCTGCCGTATGTCACTGCTTTTTTACTCTATGGGATCAGCTATATAGCATATTTGACAATTCCGGCAGTGGAAAAATGGTCTGTATTCAAATACATTAATCTGATAGGAATACTGGAAACTCAAAAGCTTTATGGAAGCTATCTGAATTTTAATATAGGAGGGTATCCGGTTTCAAGACTGGTTTTAACCCGGTCAATAATCATTGATCTGGCAATATCCGGAATTACGCTATCCATTTTACTTTTTGTCTATGGAAGAAATTTTGAACTGGTAAAAAGCCGATCAAAGCATAAAAAACATTTTCATCCGCATATTTCATTGCTATACCATGAGGGATATAAAATAATGATCACCAATAGAGCAGTAGTGGTGATCCTGCTGTTTGCAATATTGATTGGCTGGCAAATTATCGGAAAAGAATATAATCCGTCCGCGCAGGAGCAGTATTACAGGGACATTATGCTGCAGCTAGAAGGAAAAATGACAGATGAAAAGGAAGCACTCATTATATCAGAACAGGAAAAATATGATAAGGCATTTTCTGAAATCGAACGCATTGACAATATGACTGCAAATGGAAAAATGAGTGAAAATGCAGCAGATGGCTTAAAGGCAGAATTGTACGCGGTAACATTTTTCTATCCTGCTTTTGAGCGTGTGCAGCATCAATATCAGAGAATATGTGAAAATGGAGGCAGTTTTATTTATGATACAGGTTATCTGTATCTGTTTGGGCTAAAGAATAACGATCTGCTTATAAATCTGTTCTTACTTTCATTGTGCGTGGTCGCGGCATTTGGCAATGTCATCCCTATGGAATATCAGTGTGGAGTGTGGTATTTACTTGGTGCGACAAAGGCGGGAAAAAAGAAGATAATATATAGAAAGGCTGCTGTATGTATCATGGTAGTAATGGGACTTTCAATCATTCCTGTAATATGCAGGTTTATTAATATATCAAAGGCATATCCGATGCATGGGGCAGGGGCTGCCATAACAGATATACCTTATTTTGAACAATTACCGCCGGCACTTTCCATCCGGGCTTTTATCATATTATTGATTTTGGCACAGATGGGAGCGCTTATAGTTGTAGCGGCAGGAACGCTTGTTATATCATACTGGCGAAAAAACCATATCCAGTCGGTTTTCTTTTCGATACTTGTTTTTGTTGTACCGCTTATCCTTAAAATATCAGGCATTGGATTTGCAGGATGGTTTTCTGTCTTTCCATTGTATTCATGGACAACACTTATTGGTGCTTAGGCTTCAACAGATTAAACAAACTCTGCGGTATGCCAAACCCGAATATGATACCGAGCACGATGGCACCCGCCACCTCAAAGGTTTCAATACCCTTTGAGGAGGAAAGTGCCCTGTCGTTAGTAAAAAGATAATATGCCGTGTAAAAAATTCCTGCTCCGGGCACAAGAGGAAAGATACCGGAAAGCAGATAAACTGTCACAGGCATAGAGCGTGCCGCAGCAAAAATGCGTGCCATTATCGTAAGGCACAGTGTCGCGATAAGCGATGGAAACACAACACCCATATCAAACTGAACCATTATATAGTAGATGATCCAGCCAAGTGCTCCTGTAAAACCGCAGTAAAACAGCTCCTTTTTTGGAGCGGAAAAAATAACTGCAAACGATAATGTGGCAAAGAGAGCCACAATAAATTGTATTATAAACTCCATAGCTTAAAGCCCTCCAATATATTTCATCACAACAAACGGCAGACATGCTCCCACAGCAACACACACGGCTGTAATCAGTGCATCGAGCAGATGTATCGTACCGGACAGATAATCACCATTATAGATATCCCTGATAGATGTTGTAAATGCTATTCCCGGAACAAGTGGCATGATAGCTCCTATAATGATTTTATCAGGTAAAAGAGAAAGCCCTGTAAGTGTACTTGCGGTGGCAAGCAGTGTCACAAAAAGACTGGCAAGGATATTGGTTATAATCCTTGTGAACTTATATTTTTTAAGGCCAAACAAAAGCACCTGCTCCAGTGAGCCGATAACAAATGCAAAAACAAAGTCAAGCCAGCTTCCGCCAAAAAGATAGCAAAAGCAGGCACTTCCGAGCCCGCAGAAGAAAATCTGTGCGCTTTTTTTGTAATTAGGAATATTTTTGCACTGCTCAAGCCTGTCCCATGAGTCAATCAGGGAGATTTTCTGGTCACATATGTCCCTTGCGAGCTGGTTTAACGCGCTGATCTTTGCCAGATTGACAGCACCAAGCGGTACGTGGCGCACGATGCTGCAGGCATCCTCCTTGTTCTCATTTGCACTTGCAAATATTCCGTTTGACAGCACATATACGTCAAATTCCTCCACCTCATATGAACTTAGTATATGAACCACAGTGTCTTCCACTCTGTAGATTTCTGCACCGTTTCTGAGCATACAATCGCCGATTTCAATGGCGAGAGTCAGTATTTCCTTAGTGTATGCCATTTGTTACCTCACTTTATAAATTGATAATAGTATACAATAAATATGAATTATTACGATATTTTACAGGCCAAATAAGTCACTATGTGTACCTGTGCGTGCAAGTGTTAGTACTAAAACTTCGTTGTCAAAATAGTACACAAGCAGCCAATCAGGTTGTATATGGCATTCTCTGTGACCACTCCAGTTGCCGGAGAGAGGGTGGTCTTTATATTTAGTATCAAGGGTTTCTCCATTTGCAATTTTTGAAATAATATCTTTTAAAAGAGTGATATCAAGACCACGACGTTTTGCTAGTTTATAATCTTTTTTAAATTGTGTTGTGTATTTGATTTCATATTTACTCATGCATCAAGGTCTGCAAAAAGTTCATCCACATTTTTATAACCATCAATAGTTGAGTCTTTTGCAATCCTTTCTGCCTCAAGCATAGCTGAAACTGTCTCTTTGTTTGGAGAACCTTCTGTTATTTTAAATGGGATACCTCGTTCTCGTAAAGATTGACGAACAAAAATGTTGAATGCAGTGCTGATATTCATACCTAATTCTTCATATAAAGCTTCAGCAGCAGCTTTTAAATTGCTATCCATGCGAATGCTGATATTACTTGTTGTTGTTTTAGCCATGATAAAGTTCCTCCCTTAGATTATTTATATTTATTATATGATGTTTGCACGAAAAAAACAATATATCGCACGAAAAATTTTGATTTAATTACATGTGTAATTACATGTGTGTATTTTGTGTATTTTGTGTATAAAATCAAAATAAATGGAAATTATATACATATGAATATTAATCGAAGGGAGCATGAAAATGCCGGAGCATACTGATACCTCAAAAGAAAAAATTCTCGTGTATATACGCGCAGAACAGCAGAAAACACTTCACCGCAGGCAGGTCTGCATCAATGATATAGCAAGTGTGTATTGTAAATATTCGCGCTATGAGGGGCAGATAAAGGGAATGATCGTGGATAAGATACGCGGTAAAAAGAGCGTGATATCTGTAATGAAAATAATAGAGCAAATCACGGAAATCTATGATGATGCACAGGTTATAAGCATTGGTGAGCCGGAGGTACTTGTAGAGTATGACGACAACAGCAAAAATAAGATTCTTGAAGCACTAAAGGTTGCAGCGGTGTGTATACTTATATTTTTTGGTTCAGCTTTTACAATCATGGCTTTCAATAATGATATTTCGATATCAGGTGTGTTTGAGCATTTTTATAAGCAGATAATGGGTGTGGACAAGCCACAGGTGTCGGTGCTTGAGGTGTTTTACTGCATTGGTCTGGCGGTTGGAATCATACTGTTTTTTAATCATATCGGAAAGCGTAAGCTATCCGACGATGTCACACCGATTCAGGTGGAGATGGATAAGCATAATAAGGATACGTGGAACACAATAATAGACAAGGTAAAGGAAAAGCAGGATGTTTGAATATATATTGCGTGAAATATTTTTGTCAGTGATAGCGTTTTTAGCAGGGGCAGGAGTGTCAGCCGGTGTATTTGCATTTGTGCTCGTGATAGGAGTGGTGCCGCGTATACTTCGGTGCAGCAGGATAGAAAATATAATACTTATAGAAAATGTCATGATATGTGGTGTGGTGGCAGGTAATATATCGTCAGTGCTAGATACGGCATATAATCTGGGCTTTGCAAATATGCCAAAAGTACCTGTAAGCAATATCTGTGGGAATATAATTATTGCAATATATGGACTGTGTGTCGGCATATTTGTCGGCTGTATTGCAGTGGCGCTCGCAGAAATACTGCACACATTCCCTATTATATATAAGCGCATGAAGCTTCGCGCCGGTCTTGGGATTATAGTGATTTCTATGGCTATTGGAAAGGCACTGGGAGCACTTTATTATTTCCTGACGGGATTTGTTGCCACTTCATAGGACTCTCTTAAGTTATCTTTAGCTATATCATGTTATACTCTTGAAACAAAAAGCAAATAGGGTATAATGGAAATAACTTGGACTTAGAGGTATTCCAGCTAACTCGGAAAGGAATAATATGATTACATCAATAGCCAGACAAAGCATCATACTCAAATGCTTACGCCAAAAATCAGTGCTTGTAAGTAACTACGAGCTGTATTATACTGCAGGTCTTGCGAAGAAGTGCTTTGGAATCGTAGTCGATGCCGATATGGAGCCAAAGCAGCTTCTTGAGGAATTGCAAAAACACATTGACAAGGTATCGCCGGCAGATGAGCAGGAGAAGTATCTCGTACATCTTCTTGGCAATTATGAGCCTGATGATACTCATGATGAACAGACTGTGGAGTTGTTTCACATGGGAGAGACCGAGGAGCATATGTGGCAGGTCTCAATTACATAACAGCATCCTTTGGAGAAGAAATAAAGACATGGGAAGAGAATTACCAGCAGTCTAAATGCCGCCGTAGAGCTTGCTCTGCGGCGGCATTTTCGTATTCCAGGTCATATTTGAAGCAGTACAGAGGCCGTCTGGTATCTCTAACCCATTGTAACCTCGACTGTAACATCATGTCCGGTTCCGTTAATAGCTGGAATCATGTTTCCATCCATAGTAGCGCCATCCACGATGAGCCTAGTCACACCCTTTTGTACGTGAGCAGGATTTCTGACAGTAATGTGGTAAGTATTGCCACGGAACTTGCGCTTAGCTGTAAAGCCGTCCATAGTGTCAGGAATACAAGGATCTATGATGAGACCATCGTAGTCAGGACGGATACCGAGGATATACTGTGAGACATCTAAGAAGGTCCATGCAGCAGTACCGGTCAGCCAGCTGTTCTTTGCCTCACCGAAGTTAGGAGCGTCTTTTCCGGCAATCATCTGGCTGTATACATAAGGCTCAGTGCGGTGAATCTCACTGATATCCTCAATGTATGCAGGACATGTTCTGGTGTATACCTGCCATGCTCTGTTTCCACGGCCGATAATAGTCTCTGCTATAGAAATCCAAGGATTGTTATGGCAGAAGATGCCGGCATTCTCCTTATATCCCGGTGGATAGGAAGAGATTTCACCAAGCTCCACATGATATCTGTGGTAAGGTGGTTGTAAGAGCACGATACCATATTTGGTATCAAGATATTTCTCAACAGACTGCATTGCCTTAAGGCAGAGTCCTTCATCCTTTCCGATTTCAGCGATAACACAAAAGCCCTGTGGCTCAATAAAGATTTTTCCATCCTCACATTCCTTGGAACCGATCTTGTGCTTGTAGTGGTCGTATGCACGAAGATACCATTCACCATCCCATCCGGCATCCATGACGGTTTTTTCCATCTGTTCGATAGCCTTTTGGGCTTTGGCGGCCTCGTCGCAAAGTCCCTTATGTCTGCAGATTTCCACATAGTCTTTTCCGTACTTTACAAACATGCCGGCGATAAATACAGACTCGGCATTAGGCCCTTCAGACGGTCCGAAGGTCTGGAAGGACTCGCCCGGCTCCTCGGAGAAGCAGTTTAGGTTCAGGCAATCGTTCCAGTCAGCACGTCCAATCTGTGGCAGACCATGAGGTCCGAGATGATTGATTGTATAGTTGAAGGAGCGGCGCAGATGCTCCATAAAATCAGTAGCCTTTGAAGGATCGCTGTCGTATGGTGTTGACTCGTCAAGAATAGAGTAGTCGCCTGTCTCCTTGATGTAAGCAGCGGCAGCAGCGATAAGCCACAGAGGGTCATCATTGAAGCCTGAGCCTATGTCGGCATTGCCCTTTTTGGTGAGCGGCTGGTACTGATGATAAGCAGAGCCGTCCTCAAACTGTGTGGCAGCGATGTCGAGTATTCTCTCCCTGGCTCTGTCAGGAATCAGATGCACGAAGCCCAGCAGATCCTGACAGGAATCCCTAAAGCCCATGCCTCGTCCGATGCCTGATTCAAAATAAGAAGCAGAACGGCTCATGTTAAATGTCACCATGCACTGATACTGATGCCATACATTTACCATACGATCGAGCTTTTCCTCCGATGAAGATATGGTAAAGTGGCCAAGCAGCTTATCCCAGTAAGCCTTAAGCTCTGCTAAAGCAGCATCGGCTTTTTCGGTGGTGTCAAATCTTGCAAGGAGTGCATCGGCAGGAGCTCGGTTTATGATTCCATCCTCAGCGCGTCCGACCCATTTTTCATTTACAGGGTTTTCCACATATCCCAGTACAAAAATATATGTTTTTTCTTCGCCCGGCTCAAGAGCTATTTTTAGGTGGTGGGAGCCGACAGGAGACCAGCCGCTTGCAACAGAGTTCTTTGACTGGTCATTTACTACAACTGAAGGAGCACTGTTTTCACCGTAGGCACCTAAGAACGAATCCCTGTCTGTGTCAAATCCGTCCACAGAGGCATTTACAGCATATACAGCATAGTGATTGCGGCGCTCTCTGTATTCCGTCTTGTGGAAGAGCTGAGAGCCACCGGCGTGAATCTCAACCTCTCCGGTAGAGAAGTTACGCTGGAAGTTGGTCATGTCATCCATGGCATTCCACAGACAAAACTCTACATATGAGAAAACCGAAAAGTCTTTCTTCTTATCAGATGTGTTTTTCAATGTGAGCTTATTGATCTCGCAGGTAGAGCCCATGGGAACGAAATCAGTAAGCTGTGCCATTAAGCCGTTTTTTACTCCTGTGAAAACAGAATAGCCCATGCCATGACGGCATTCATATGAGTCAAGCTCGGTCTTGGAAGGCATCCAGCCGGGATTCCATATGGTGTCGCCATCCTTTATATAGTAGTAGTGTCCGTTGCTGTCGTACGGCACGTTGTTGTAGCGGTATCTGGTGAGGCGCAGGAGCTTTGCATCCTTATAGAAGCTGTAGCCACCGCAGGTATTTGATACCAGAGAAAAGAAATTCTCACATCCAAGGTAGTTGATCCATGGTAACGGGGTCCTTGGAGAGGTGATGACGTACTCTTTGTTTTGATCATCGAAGTGTCCAAATTTCATATATGTAATCTCCTTTTTATAAAATACGCGTAAACGTTTAAGTAACTTATATATAGAAGTATATATTGGAAAAATTAAAAAATCAAGCGCAAAACAACAAAAAACAGTGGTTTTATGACATATATACAAAGGGTGATGCATAATTATAGTAAAAAATGCTGATGAAATAATATTACTTGAGCAACAATGAATGTATATAATAAGATGAAAAGCGTAAACGTTTAAAAATACAATATATAATTATATATAATGCACAATATTATGAGATTAAAAATGTGAAAAATATTCAAAATGTAAATTAGGGGGTTGCAAAATCAACAACTTGTGGTATAGTAAAGATACGAAAACGATTAAGCAACCAATTCGAAATGAGGAAACGATATGGTATCACTGAAAGACATAGCACAAAGATGTGGTGTTTCGACAGCGACGGTCAGCAAGGCATTACATGACCAGAAGGATATTGGCGCTGAGACCAAAAACAGAATAAAGAAGATAGCTAAGGAAATGGGATATCTTCCTAATGCTGCGGCCAGAGTTCTTAAGACAAACGAGTCGAACAATATCGGAGTACTGTATTTCGATGAGGCGGCGATGGGACTTACGCATGAGTATTTTGCCGGAGTGCTAAACGGAATCAAGGCACAGGCTGAGATGCTTGGATATGATATTACATTTATCAATACAAGTCCGGTCGGAAAAAAATTATCATACCTGGAGCACTGTAAGTACAGAAATTTCGATGGAGTCGTAATCGTATGTGCCAGGTTTCAGGACAATGAGGTGCAGGAACTGATGAGCAGCGACATACCGGTGGTCACAATTGACTACGTACACTATAGCTGTTCGGCAATATGTTCCAACAATGTAAAGTGTATGGGCGAGCTGCTTGATTACATAATAAGCATGGGACATAAGAAAATCGCTTACATACATGGACAGGATTTTTCGAGTGTTACACGCGACAGGCTGGCAGCATATTACAGGGCACTTGAGAAGCATGGAATAGATATTCCTGAGGAGTATGTCAGGGAAGCAAGGTATCTGGAAACAGAGGATGTTGCAAAGCAGACAGAATATTTACTCGATTTACCTGACAAACCTACATGTATCATCTATCCGGATGACACGGCGGCAATCGGAGGCATCAATGTTATAAGAAGCAGAGGACTTAGGATTCCGGAGGATATATCAATAGCCGGATACGATGGCACAAGAGTTTCACAGATGCTAAGCCCGAAGCTCACCACTATCAGACAGGACACTGACAAGATAGGCAGGGAAGCAGCAGATAGGTTGATAAGCATCATTAAAAAGCCTAAAACAGCACTTGTAGAGAGAGCTGTTGTTGAAGGAATTTTGCTGGAGGGGGAGTCCGTAGGCAGAATTTAATATATTTTACTACTTTTTTACTAACATTTACTAACAGGTTTCAACCTGAAGCGAGAAGGAGGATTTTCTATGAAAAAGAAGCTCGTAAGCGCATTACTTTGCGCAACAATGGCAACATCATTACTGGCAGGCTGTGGCAGCGGAGATACATCCGACACAGGAAAGTCTGATAAGAATGGCGGCACAAAAACAGAAGCGACAAACGATGGCAAGACGCTCAACATCTATTGCTGGAATGATGAATTCCAGAGCCGTATCACTGACCACTATTCTGATTACAAGAAGGTGGATGCAACACATGGCAAAATCGGAGATGTTGATGTAGTCTGGAACATTACACCTAATGAGAACAATGCATACCAGAACAACCTGGATGAGACACTTTTGAAGCAGGCTGATGCATCGGCAGATGACAAGATTGATCTCTTCCTGGTAGAGGCTGATTACGCACCAAAGTATGTAGACTCTGATTACACAATGTCAATCAAGGATCTGGGAATTACAGACAGTGATATCTCTAAGCAGTACAAGTATACACAGGATGTTGTTACTGATTCTGATGGCAACCTGAAGGGTCTTTCATGGCAGGGCTGCCCGGGTGTTCTCTTCTACAACAGAGCAGCAGCAAAAGAGGTACTTGGAACAGATGATCCGGATGAGGTTCAGAAGTCAGTATCTGACTGGGATACCTTCAATGCTACAGCTGAGAAGATGAAAGCAGCAGGCTACAAGATGACATCTACAGCAAACGATACATACCGTGTATACTCTAACAACGTTTCAAAGAAATGGGTCAGCGATGACAAGAAAATCCAGATTGATGACAACATCATGAAGTGGGTTGATGATTCTAAGAAGCTTGTAGACGCAGGCGAGACAGGAACAGCAGATCTTTGGTCAGATGACTGGAAGAAGGGCTTCTATCCTGAAGGAAAAGTATTCTCATACTTTGGACCTGCATGGTTAGTAAACTTCTCAATGGCAGCAGATGAGTCAGGTTCTATCGGAAACCAGGGCGGCTGGGGTGCAGCTCAGGGACCACAGGGCTTCTTCTGGGGCGGTACATGGATCTGTGCAGCAGAAGGAACAGACAATGCTGACCTTGTAAAGGACATCATGCTCAAGATGACAACAGACGATGATATCATGAAGGATATCGTTGTAAAGGATGACGATTTCGTAAACAACAGCACAGTTATGGATGGTCTTGCAGACGGAACAATCATGGGCAAGGACGACAAGCCTTACACAAGTACAGTACTTGGCGGACAGAATCCATTACCAATGTATATAGCCGGTGTTAAGACTCTCGACTTAAGCAACCTTTCAGCATATGACCAGGGCTGCAACGAGGAGTTCCAGAAGGCTATGAAGGATTACTTCGAAGGAAACTGCTCTAAGGATGAGGCTATTGAAACCTTCAAGAAGGCAGTTCGCGAGAAATATCCTGACCTCACAGAATAAGGTAGTTACGATAGTTTATGAATTGACCATACAACTAACAATATAAAATAATAAATACCCTGTCTGCCTTGCGTTAGCAGGCAGGCGGGGTATTTTTTTAAAATCAAAGCTAATCAGCTAACAGCATTACATCACCATTGACTACAATACCAGTTGGGAGGTAGGTATTATGAAAAAGAGTGGAGGTAAAGCGGTCAGATATAACAAATGGGGCTATATCTTTCTGATTCCGTTTATCGTTGTATACGTAGTATTTCAGCTGGTACCGTTAATCACTACAATTTACAACAGCTTTTTTGAAAATTATATGTCAGGTCTTACACAAATAGGACCAAATTTTGTTGGATTTGAAAATTATGAAAAATTGTTCACATCCGGTGATATCTGGCAGTATTTTAAGAACACAATGGTTCTTTGGATCATGTGCTTCATACCGCAGATATTCTTATCACTGCTCCTTGGAGCATGGTTTTCGGATGTCAGCTTAAAGCTCAAGGGAACAAGATTTTTTAAAACAGTTATATATCTGCCGAATCTGATTATGGCTTCAGCATTTTCACTGTTATTCTTTACATTGTTTGCTGATGGGGGACCGATAAACAATCTGCTTATGCAGATAGGTTTTATTTCAGAGCCATACAAGTTCCTGTCACATGTGGGCAGTACAAGAGGACTCATTGCTTTGATGAACTGTCTGATGTGGTTTGGTAATACAACCATCCTGCTTATGGCAGGTATGCTTGGAATCGATACATCGCTTTTTGAGGCGGCAGAGGTGGATGGAGCAACATCCACACAGGTGTTCTTTAAGATAACACTTCCGCTCCTTAGGCCGATACTGGTATATGTAATTATCACATCACTTATCGGTGGCTTACAGCTCTTTGATGTACCACAGATTTTGACAAACGGAACCGGTAATCCGGTCAGGTCAAGCATGACACTTATCATGTACTTAAACAAACGTCTGTACAGTAAGGATTATGGAATGTCCGGTGCACTGTCAGTCATACTGTTTATCATCACGGCAATACTTAGTATAGCGGTATTCAAGCTCAGCGGCAACGATGATAAGAGAAAGGAGTAGGTCGATATGGCAGCAAATGTAAATAAAAAAAATAAAGGTATGGGAATCCATGCCAGACGTGCATTAGCATATATCGTGCTTGTAATAATTTCTTTCTTCTGTCTGTTCTGGTTTTACGTAATGATAATCAATGCAACCAGGTCAAACGGAGAGCTTCAGGCAGGATTTACTGCAATTCCGAGTACACATCTGCTTGACAACTGGAACTCACTCTTACATGACACACTTCCGGTCATAAGAGGTATGTTTAACAGCCTTTTTGTAGCAGCCTGCAGTGCAGTACTGTGTGTATATTTTTCGACAATGACAGCTTATGCCATACATGCATATGAGTTCAAGGCCAAGAAATTCATCTCTACCTTTATACTGATGGTTATGATGATTCCTACACAGGTTACAGCACTTGGATTTGTTAAATTGGTAACAGGCATGGGACTGATGGATTCATTTATTCCACTTATAGTTCCGACAATTGCTTCACCGGTCACATATTTTTACATGAAGCAGTATATGGAGAGCTCGCTTCCGTTGTCTCTGATTGAGGCAGCCAGAATTGATGGCTCCGGAGAGTTTAGGACATTTAATCATATAGTGCTTCCATTGATGAAGCCGGCAATAGCAGTACAGGCAATTTTCTCCTTTGTAAGCAGCTGGAACAATTACTTCACTCCGGCACTTATATTACACGAAAACAATAAGAAGACGCTTCCAATCCTGTTAGCACAGCTTAGAAGTGCAGACTTCTTAAAGTTTGATATGGGAAAGGTATATATGATGATTACATTCTCTATCCTTCCTGTAATAGTTGTTTACCTTATTCTTTCAAAGCACATCGTAGGTGGTGTTGCCATGGGAAGTGTGAAGGGCTGATACAGACCATTAATTAAAACTATTTTCTTTTTATATTTTTTTCCCTTCATCTTAAAAGGACCGCTCACCGGGCGGTCCTTTTTGCGGAGTGAAACGGTTGACTTCTTATATTCTTTCCCTCTTGACAGACTACGTTATACTATTAGTATGAACGATAAGAAACAAGGAATAATATATATCATAATGGCAGGGTTCTTTTTTGCCCTGATGACATTTTTTGTGCGGATGTCGGGAGATTTGCCGACCATGCAGAAGGCCTTTTTCAGGAATGCGGTAGCAGCGGTAGCGGCTGTTATCTTACTTGCAAAAAGTGATGAAGGCTTCAAAATAAAAAAGGATAGCTGGAAGGGACTTTTTCTGCGAAGCTTCTTTGGAACAACAGGGCTTATATGCAATTTCTATGCAGTTGACCATCTGGCCATCGCAGATGCCAATATCTTAAACAAATTGTCACCGTTTTTTGCCATAATCATGTCATATTTTGTGCTCAAGGAGAAAGCTAACAGGACAGAGTGGCTGTGCGTGGTGACGGCGTTTATAGGTGCTGTTTTTGTGGTGAAGCCATCCATGAATGTGCAGTTTTTAAATGCCATGATTGGTGTAATAGGAGGCTTTGGCGCAGGTGTAGCGTATTCATTTGTGCGAAAGCTCGGTAAGCAGGGAGAGAGAGGGCCTGTGATAGTCATGTGCTTTTCGGTATTTTCATGTATAGTGACGGCTCCGTTTCTGTTTGTCGGAGCAAAGCCTATGAGTGCATATCAGATTGTCATGCTGCTTTTTGCAGGAGCTGCAGCTACAGGCGGACAGCTTAAAATCCCAAAGGCCTGGGCCAAGGCACCTGCAAAGGAGATATCGGTGTTCGACTATTCGCAGGTTATCTTTGCCGCTCTGCTGGGCTTTGTCTTTTTACAGCAGATACCGGACTATCTAAGTGTGATAGGATATGTTATAATAATAGGCAGTGCAATTTTTAAATGGAACTATAATTTAAGACACGAGGAAAATATATGAACTACGCAGGAATAAAATATTGTGACATCGCAAACGGACTGGGGTGTCGCACTGTGCTTTTTGTATCAGGCTGCAGGAATCACTGTAAGGGCTGCTTTCAGCCGCAGACATGGGAATTTGACTATGGAGAGCCGTTTGATGAGCATATACAAAACGAGCTACTCGACTCGCTTAAGCCTGCCTATGTGCAGGGAATTACCCTTTTAGGCGGTGATCCTTTTGAGGAGGAGAATCAGGAGGCACTTGTGCCGTTTATGAGAAGAGTTAAGGAGCGCTATCCCAATAAGGATGTGTGGGCTTACACAGGCTATCTGTACGAGGAACTGTTAGAAAACGGACGCAAGCACACAGAGTATACGGATGAGCTTTTATCTATGATAGATGTCCTGGTAGATGGCCCGTTTATAGAGGAGCAGAAGGATATTACGCTCAAATTCAAGGGCTCTGCAAACCAGCGTGTGATAGACATGGAAAAGACAAGAGCAACAGGAGAAGTGTCTATACTGGAATTTACGAAAATATGATTAGAGGATTTGAAATGAAGAAAAAATGCAACAAATTATTAGGATTACTGTGCTATGCGCTTGGCATTCTGGCAGCGCTTTATGTGGGAGGCTATCTTATGCTGATTAAGCCTATTCATGTGATTATCATGGCATTTGGCAATGATATGCTGACGCTTCCACTTTTGCTTAAGAGCATCATAAAGATAGCATTTTCTACGACTTTTGCAGGGCTTGTGTGGTGCATCGGATACATAGGCTACAACTTTTTCAAGGGAAATGAGGACCCTGACTGGGCGGCTATAGAAGCACGCTTCAGAAATAAGCACAGTGATACAACAAACGAAGATTTACTGAAGGAGAGAGAAGTATGATAGTCCGTGTACCTGATTATTTTTCAGAGTTTAGCTGCATAGCCGGAGACTGCAAGGATAGCTGTTGTCTGGGCTGGGAGATTGATATTGATGAGGATTAATATGAGTATTATCAGACACTGCCGGGAGAGGTCGGAGAGCGCCTGAGAAATGGCATGTATGAGACAGAGGATGGTGGGCACGGCATCCGCACAAACAATTGCGGGCGCTGCATCATGCTAAATGACAAGAATCTGTGTGATTTGTACATAGCTGCAGGAGAGGCATCACTTAGTGAGGTGTGCACCGATTTTCCAAGGTTTGGTATAGAGTACAGAAACGTGGAGCAGAAGTGTCTGAGCCTTGCATGTGAGGAGGTCTGCCGTATATTTTTCAGCAAAACAAAGCCTGTTAAGTTTGTAGAGCAGGAGCTTTTTGGCGACAGCGATGATGACCAGGGCGTAACAGAGGAGGAGGCAGCCTTTTTTGAGGAGGTGCAGCGCGAGCTGATAGCCATACTTCAGGACAGGACAAAGCCAATCGGAGTGCGCGTGGATGAGTACCTTGACAGGGCAAACGAGTACCAGAAGAAGCTGAGCCAAAACGATGTTGAAAAGCATATAGACTGGCTTTCGTTTAATGATTTCTCATATGAGCATTTCGACATCCGCTTCGGTATCATCAACCAGATGGAGCTTTTGCGACAGGTATGGCAGGATTTCAAGGATGATATGCAGACAGTTCTCACAGAGGAGGACTATGAAAAACGCATGAAGGAGTACATGGATAGCTGCGATTACCGTGAAAACGATATCGAGCAGCTTCTTGTATACTTTACTTTCAGATACATCATGAATGCCATCTATGACTCAAATATCATGGTTTATGCATATTTAAGCGTCATGTTTACCATGATAGTCAGGGATATGAACGCCACACGCTTCTTTAAAAACGGAGGCAGCTTCACCATAGAGGACCAGATGGAAGTGGCAAGGATCTTCTCCAAGGAAGTGGAGCATTCCGAGGAAAATGTGGAGGCTGCCAAGGAAGAAATCATCTGGGGATAGTTGATTTAAAGATTAAATATATTTTTTAGCTTTTAGTTTTAAAAAGGAGCTTGCACAGAAATGTGTGGGCTCTTTTTGTGTGAAATAATATGAGGCTTCCATAATTATGTCATATAATCATGTCATATATAAGAAACGACTTAAAAAAAAATTCACAAAATTTCAAATGAAAAATTATCTATTATATCTAGGACCTTTAGTACTAAAAAAATTTCGCATATGTTACATAAAAATGAATAAATAGTAAAATTTACCAAAATTTTGTAAAGTAATTCTCTGTTTATCCCAATAGTCGAAAACCAACGAAAATATTATAATATAAGTACGAAAACGTGCGAAAGGGAATTTTCGTACAAACAAATAAGAAAAGGAGAAGAAATATGAGAAAGTTAAAAGAACGCTTTCACAGGAAACATGGCATTGTAAGTCGTATCTTTAGTATGGTACTTGCACTTGCTATGATTGTGACCATGGTTCCAGCAATCGGTGGTGCAACCACTGCATATGCTGCGAGCCCGACAATCCGGTTGTATCTGGACAAACCAAGTACATGGAATACTCCGGTTGTCAATGTCTGGGCTACCGGTGCTACGGTAGATAACCATGATGCAGGAAATGCCACCATTACACAATGGGGTAATCAGGAAAAACCAAAGCTTGCATATGAGGACAGCACAAAACTCTATTATGTAGATGTACAGAGTAGTGAGTGGACAGGTTTTCAGTTTGTTGATGCAGGTTCTACTGATACAAATGCACCAGAAATACAGGTAAATGGTGGCGAAGTAATTGACGAAATTAAGAAATTTAATACTAATACAAGCATTTATTACTTATCAGATGGTAAAGGAAATTATCAGTGGTACAAGGATGCTTCGAGAACTGAAACGTTAACTAAACCTTTGGACTATGTAAGCCCGGAAGTAAACGGACGTGAAGTTACATTTAGAGTTCCTGCGTCAAAGTTTCCAGGAGCAGAAAAAGTTACAGTTCCAGGTGATATGAATAACTGGAAGGAGAAAGAAGCAGACGGTTCATATGTATTGACAAAAAATGATGCAGGAATGTGGACTGGAAAATTTACCATGGCACCAGGAGTCTATGGCTATAAATTTGCTGCAGATGAGTCATGGACTGTTAACATGACAGATCCAGCAAATCCTGCAACAACGAATGGTAACAGCAAACTTGTAGTTCCGGGACTTGAGGACAAAGTAATCGATGCCGTTAAAAAGAATGAGACGACTGAATTACCTGCTACGTTAAAATGTTATGCGAAAGATGGTACTGTAACAGATGAACCAGTTGATTACAGCTTGAAAGCAGAAAATAAAAATGTTTCACTTTCTGGAAAAACTATTACTGTAAATGGTGCATATGCTGAAAAAACATTAGCATTAGATGCTAAAACAGCAGACGGAAAACAGTCTACAGTGACATTAAATCTTGTTGACAAGACCTATACCTATACAATTTACTATTATGATTTTAATGAAGCTCATATGAGTACATCAGCAGCAGATTTATGGTTATGGGAGACAAGTGGTGCTGGTGCAAAAGAAGGAACACCATTTACCAGTACTGAAAAGCTGTCAGATGGAAATACATGGTTAAAAACTGTAGTTAAACTTCCTTATACAGATGTAAGTATTCTTCCAAGATCTGCTGGAGACTGGAAGTGGAAGAGTGAAGAAATTTCATATGTCAACACAGCAAAAGATGAAAATGTAACTCTTTACATTACATCAAACAGAAAAGAAGCTTACACAAACATTCCAAAGCTTGTAGCGCCAAGAGAGCGTTATGTAATGGTAGAATATGACAGACCAGCCGGTGACTATGAAGGCTGGAATATCTTTACATGGAACAGTGGATTTGGAGAAAAGGTTACTGTTAACTTCCAGAAAATGAATGGCAAGATGGTAGCCAAGATTCCGGTAAAAGATACTACAGCAGATATGATGTTATCTTTCTGTATGAGAAAAAGCACAGCAGATGATGAATGGGCTGATAAAGATGGTGGAGACCATTATGTAAGTGTACCGGCAAATCAAAATCTTGTAAAAGCAAAATTTGTACAGGGTAAGGGAGTCACAGAGGTTCTTCCATCAAATATTGGATGTGTGTTAGATGGTGAGAATGGAAAGATTCATTTCTATTATAGAGATGATGAAATGGTTGCTGCTAAGAATACGCAGGAATCTATTGCAGATAAAGTAAGCGTTACAATAAATGGCAAAGAAAATAAAATGACTTATGATGCTGCAAACGAGAGATTTTACTATGACTTAACTGATATCAAGACAGGAGATTACTGTTACTACTATACAGTAGATGGTAAAGAGAAGCTTGATGCATTTAATGAAAAGACAAAAGATTTTAATGGAAAGAAATGTAGCTACCGCTTCTATAAGAAGTTTGATGCAGCTATTACAGCAGAATTATCTCAGTCCTCTATGGATTACAATGACAATAATGTATTGACAATAAAGACAATTCATGCTGAAGGCGCAGATATGTCTGAATTTGAAGTAGCTACAGCAACGGTAGATTTAAGCGCACTTGGCTTAAGTAGTACCTATGCAATTGATCCAGAATTAATGGAAGTATCAATTTCATGTCTTGATACTACAACTGCTGGAGATAAGACCCTTCCGGTAACTGTAAAGGATATATACGGAAATGTATATAAAACAAGCACAAATGTTACAGTAACAGAGAGAGACAAGAAGGATGGAGATTTCGACTGGGATGAGGCAGTAATTTACTTTGCCGTAACTGACCGTTTCTTCGATGGAGATAAAAGCAACAATAATGCTTATGGAGTAGGAGACTACGATACAAGCGATAAGGGTGGTTCAAGCTATCATGGTGGAGATTTTGCAGGATTAACTGAGAAGCTTGACTATCTTGAGGATTTAGGTGTAAATACTATCTGGATTACACCAATAGTAGAGAATATCACAGATGATCAGCATGACGCAAAGACAGATACAGCTACCTATGGTTATCATGGTTACTGGGCTAGTGACTTCACAAAGCTTAATAAACACCTTGGAACAGAGGAAGAGTTTGCAGCACTTATTGAAGCTGCCCACAGCCGTGGAATGAAGCTTATGGTTGATGTGGTATTAAACCATGCAGGCTATGGCACAGAGAAGTACTTCAATAATATTCTCGAAGGTGCGGATGGAAAGAAAATAAAGATGCTTCGTGACAGTAGCAATACTGTTTCCGGAGATGACAAGTTAGCAGCTCTTTCAGACCTTCCTGACTTCGTAACTGAGGATGCAGAAGTAAGAAATCAGTTGATTAAGTGGCAGACAGACTGGATGGAAAAATATAAAATTGACTATTATCGTGTAGATACTGTAAAGCATGTTGATTCTACTACATGGTCAGCTTTCAAGAACTCTCTTACAAAAGTAAATCCAGACTTCAAGATGATTGGAGAGTACTCTGGAGCCGGATATGCTAATACAGCCGGAGAGCTTGGAACAGGAAGTATGGATGCACTCCTTGACTTCGATTTCAACGATTTTGCAAAGGATTTTGTAGGCGGAAAGATTTCTACAGTTGAAAACTCATTGTTAAAGCGTAATGGAGTACTAAACAATACAGCAACAATGGGTAATTTCTTAAACAGCCATGATGAGGATACTCTTCAGTACAAGCTTGTAAAAGAGAGTAAATTCTCGGAGGAAAAGGCTTATAACCTGATGAAGGTAGCAGCTACTCTTCAGATTACAGCCAAGGGCCAGCCGGTTATTTACTATGGAGATGAGCTTGGTCAGGCAGGAGCTAATGACTGGCCAAACCAGACAAATCGTCGTGACTTTGATTGGAAAGAGTTAGAAGCACAGAAGGCAGACAACAATAGTATTTACAAACATTACAAGACCATGCTTTCAATCCGTAATGCATACACAGATGTATTCGCAAGAGGAAGCAGAAATGTTGTGGCAAGTTCTGATGAGGAAGGCTATGATGTAATTGCAAGAAGCTATGGTGATACTACATTATATGTTGGTATGAATATCAATGATACTGTAAAAGAAGTAAAAGTTCCGGTTAATGCAAATGCAGGAGATACAGTTAAAAATCTTTATGATGGTAAAACATATACTGTTTCTTCTGATAAGACAGTAACAGTAAGCATTCCGGCAGCAAAGGATGGTGGAACAGTCATTCTTACCGAGGTGAAGAAAACAGTAGATCCAACACCGGCAGACCCGGGCAAGAAAGATCCAACACCGGCAGCAAAGGTTGACTGGTCTAAAGAGGTAGAAGCAATCAAGAATGCTTCTGCAAAGGATACTATCGTTGTAAAGATGGATGAAACAGGAGTTGTTTCAAAGGATGCAATTGCAGCCATTAAGGGAACACAGAAGAAGCTTGTTCTTGATATGGGAGACGGAATCAAGTGGGTTATCAATGGTTCTGACGTGTCAAAGGTTCCTGCAAAGGATGTAAATATGTCAGTTACAGTTGACAGCAAAAAGATTCCTGAGGATGTTATTAAGGCAGCTAAGATTGAAAAGGATGCAAAGAAGGTAGTACAAATCAGTCTCGCACATGAAGGTGAGTTTGGATTCAAACCGGTTCTTTCAATCGACCTTGGAAAGACATATGCAGGAAAGTATGCTAACCTTTACTATTACAATACAAAGACAAAGGCTCTTGAGGGTCAGATGTCTGTAAAGATTGCAGATGATGGTTCAGCATTACTTAAATTCACTCATGCATCTGACTACGTTATTTCTATAACAGATCAGGCTGCTATTGATAACAAAAAAGCAGCTCCAAAGAGTGGCGATGACAATGAAGCAGCTACATATGTATGCTTACTTGGACTCGCAATGGTAGCAATCACAGCAGCTACATATCGCAAGAAAAGAGCTTGCAAATAAAACAGCTTTTAAACTAAACATTTTATAAACCTCTTAGATGCCGCACCTTCGGGTGCGGCATTTACTATAAATTGGGAAAGAAGTCATATTGCTATCATCATGTTAAATACATTATAATAAGAAGAAAACAGCTAGGGCTGTCAAGGAGAACAATATGAAAAGTACAGCGTTTGATATGGCTATGATGGCATACAGACAAAATGATATGGAGGGAGCATTCCGTCAATTTCTGCCACTGGCAGAGACTGGCGATGCAGATGCCATGAATATGGCTGCAAATATGTTTGAAAGAGGTCAGGGCACATACCGGGATCCCGGGCGCGCAGTGTTTTGGTGGAAGAAAGCAGTGGAGCTTGGAAGTGAGGATGCACTTGCCGATTATGGTCATTATCTGGTCACCACCTTTTTTGATGGCAAGGAGCAGAAGCTTGGAGCAGGGTATCTGGTTGCTGCAACGGAGCGTGGCAACAACAGAGCGGGAGAGAGCCTAGTGGAGTTTGCTCTTAAAAATAACGAGGCCGGAGTCAAAGTATACAGGACAGCAGCAGATTACTGCGACCGGGCTATTGACGCTGCGACAGATTCATATCTTCGCACACAGTATGTGCAGAAAAAGGGTATGCTTAAATATAAGCTAAAACAGCACAGACTTGGAAACAATTATGTATATCTGGCAGCGGTATTTTCGGCGATAGGAGCAGTATTGCTCATGATAGCATCAGTGGATTTGTTTCTTGAGCTGCATATGGAGTATTGCGATATGTTTAAGCTGTTTTCGCATAGTAAAATGATACCATGGGAGGCTGATATAGCGATGTTCTTTGGTGCGATGCTTTTATTTACGCTTGGCAAGGTGTCAAATAAGCTTCATGTGGCGAGCTTTTTGCAGCTTCTTGCATCGGTATTTGCGGTGGCAGTTGTTGCCATGCACTTTATCTGTGTGATAAATGATGGCAGAGCGTGGTATGACAAGTTGCTTTGGTATGTGGTACTTGTTGTCATTCCACTTATGCTCGGAAAGCTGTTGGGTGAGATACTGAGAAAGATTATCGGCATACAGTAAAATAATATTTCGATATGTAACAAAAGGAGAATGAACATGACTCTGCAACAATTAAAATACGTGGTGACAGTGGCAGAATGCGGCAATATAACAGAGGCTGCAAAGCAGCTTTTTGTCTCGCAGCCCACTGTGACAAGCGCTATACATGACCTGGAAAAAGAGATGCAGATAGTTATTTTCATCAGGACAAACAAGGGAGTGATACTATCAGAAGATGGTGAGAGATTTCTCGGTCATGCCAGACAGGTGCTTGAGCAGGTAGATCTCATCGAGGGCATCTACAAGGATGATGTGGTGAGTAAGCCACACTTTGCGGTATCGTGTCAGCACTATTCCTTTGCGGTAAATGCATTTGTGGATGTAATCAGAAGGTTTGATGCATATCAATATGATTTTACCATCAGGGAGGAACAGACTCACGAAATTATTGAGGATGTCACGAATTTAAAGAGTGAGCTGGGAGTCATATATCTAAGCTCCAAGAATACGGAGGTGCTCTCAAAGCTGCTAAAGCGTAATGAGCTTGAGTTCACAGAACTTTTTACAGCTACACCGCATGTATTCATATGTGATAGTCACCCGCTTGCTTCGAAAAAGAGCATTACGATGGATGATCTGCAGGACTATCCGTACCTGACGTATGAGCAGGGAGAGTACAATTCGCAGTACTTTTCGGAGGAATTTGTCAGCACTCTTGACAGCAGAAAGAATATCAGGGTAAGAGACAGAGCTACACTTTTTAACCTGATAATTGGCTTAAATGGCTATACAGTGTGCTCAGGAGTGCTTTCTGCTGAGCTGAATGGAAGGAATATTATATCAAAGCCACTTGATGTGGAGGAGTATATGAGGATAGGCATTATCAGCAGAAAGGGTGTGATACTCTCGCGATATGCAAGGGAGTATATTGAAGCATTGAAGGCGCACTGTATGTGACATTATAATATGATGATATGAGGATCAAAGGGTTACTAAGGTATAAGGTCTGAATATATACAAACATTTGGTACAAGGAGCATAACATGTACGACAGTATAATAATAGGAACAGGTCCTGCCGGACTGTCGGCAGCCCTGAATTTAAAAACATATAAAAAGGATTTTATCTGGTTTGGTTCAAAGAATCTAAGCGATAAGGTGCAAAAGGCAGAAAAAATCACAAACTATCCAGGTTTTCCGCTGATAAGTGGACAGGAGCTGTTTGAACGCTTTGACGCTCACAGGAGGGCAGCGGGGATTGAGATAACAGAAAAGACCGTGACTAATATCATGCCTGCAGGAAACGGCTTTATGGTGCTTGCAGACAATGAGATGTATGAGGCAAGGACTCTCATACTGTGCATGGGGGTGATGGCTGCAAAGCAGCTGGACAGAGAGGATGAGCTGCTTGGAAAGAGGCTCAGCTACTGTGCCACCTGTGATGGCATGTTTTACAAGGATAAGAGGATAGCTGTCATATGTAATGACAAAAAGTATGAGCATGAGGTAAAATATCTTGCAGATCTTGCGTCAGAGGTATTGTACTATCCGTCCTTTAATGACAGTGAAATAGAGCTTCCAAATGTGAATATATCAAAGGATACACCTGTTGCATTGACAGGTGACTCATTTGTGGAAGGAATTACGCTTCGGAGTGGAAAGACTGAGAGCGTAGACGGAGTATTCTGTCTGAGAAATGCCATCGCACCATCAAAGCTTATGCCACAGCTTGAAATAGAAAACGGACATATATTGGTGGACAGAGCCCAACAGACAAATGTAGCAGGCTGTTTTGCGGCAGGAGACTGCACAGGCAGACCTTACCAGTATACGAAGGCTGTGGGAGAGGGAAATGTGGCAGCACATTCGTGTATACAATATCTTAGTAAATCAGAAAAATAATATGGCAATGGCATAGAGGTCGGTTAAAGCATGTTAAAGGCAATTACAGCCACTTACCATTGAGAAGATATTGGTTCCTCTCAGCTCCCACTGAGACAAACTGTATTTCGTGTCTTAGCATGTCCTCAAGGAAGTTTATGTAGCGCTTAGCATTTACAGGCAGCTCATCATATGACCTGCAATTTGATATATCGGTTTTCCACCCTGGCAGCATTTTGACTACCGGGGTATATTTCTCCAGATTTTCGGTGGGGTCAAAGACGTTTGTTACAGCATTTTTATACTGATATCCTGTGATAACAGGAATCTGATCCATGATGCTCAGGACATCTAGCTTGGTCAGTGCGATTTTGTCAGCATGCTGGCATTTTAGACCATAGCGGCTTGCAACGGCATCAAATGGACCCACACGACGTGGTCTTTTGGTGGCAGCGCCGTATTCGCTTCCATACTTGCGGACCATTTCAGTCCATTCACCGTTCATAGCTTTTTCCGCGACAAATGGTCCGGCTCCGACACAGGTAGAGTATGCCTTTAGTACACCGACCACATGGTCTAATGAGGCACCGGGGATACCGGCACCTATAGGACCGTAAGCTGAGATGGTGGAGGAGCTTGAAGTATATGGGAAAATACCATAGTCGATATCCCTCATTGCACCAAGCTGTGCTTCAAGGACAACTCGTTTTCCCTTTGATAGTGCATCCTCAAGGAATGCACCGGTATCTGTGATATAAGGTGCATATTTTGCAGCCTTCTGCCTGCACCATGACAAAAGAGCTGACAGAGACATAGGCTCCTGATGATAGCAGCCTGCAAGCTCAAGGTTTTTAGCTTCAAGCATGGTCTTAAGTCTGGCCTGTACATTCTCTTCGTCTAAGTGGAGTAAATCACCGAGACGGATTGTTTTTTTACGGTATTTATCGCTGTATGCATAGGCAATACCGCGTTTGGTAGAGCCGAAGGCTGCTCCGGACTTTGAAAGGCGCTCTTCCTCAAGCTCATCCTGTATTTTATGCCACGGCATTGAAATTGTGGCTCTTGTTGATAATTTCAGGTTTTTTGGTGAAACAGATACATCTTGTGTTCTGATCTGTGCAATTTCATTGGACAGATGGTTTAGGTCAATAACCATTCCGTCACCGAGCACACATACTACATCTGGGTGAAGTATTCCGGATGGAAGCAGATTTAAGACAAATTTTCCCTTTTTATTGACAACTGTGTGTCCGGCATTGTTACCACCCTGATAGCGGACTACGATATCCGCATGTTCTGCGAGAAGGTCGATGACACGACCCTTTCCCTCGTCTCCCCAGTTTATTCCTGTAACTGCTGTAAGCATGATGAATGCCTCCTTGTTTTTTGAGTTTAATATTTGGATGTTGGTGCAGAGCTTGTGCTGTCCGAAATTTGAATGGTATAAAACAAGTCTGCTTATAATGTGTATGATTCTGTTACGTGCAATATCTAAACGTCTTATCAGTTAGTATTCTTGCAAAGATGAGTCCGAGCGGCAGTGCAATGATAATCATGATTGCTGATGCAAACCATGAAACAGCATCCGAAAGTGCCATTATGCCGAAATTGTATATAGCCCGATACAGATAAAGTCCCGGAACCATTATGACTATGGATGGAACAGTAAGGGATATTCTCGGATATCCGTTGTTTTCCTTGATAAATGATGCGAGAAGCCCTGCTGTGAGAGCTCCGGCAAATGCGGCAGCAGGAGCCGGCATACCTGTCAGGTCTACCAGCTCAAGCCGCAGTGAATTTGCTATGGCACCGATAAGAGCAGCTGTTGCAGCCATGGAAGCAGGGCTGTTGAACATGATTGAGAATCCAAACACACCGAAGAAGCTCATTATAAGCCTCAGGATTAGATGTAGTACGGGGCCCAGATTCAAGTCTTCAAAGTCCATAGGCTTAAGCTGCAGAAGCAGCGCCATAATCCATGCAAACATCGTGGCTACCATGACTATTATTATTGCATAGGCAAGGCGTTCAAGACCGGAGCGCAAATCCAGCTTTGCCAGGTCGATTCCGCTTGTGATAAACGGAAATCCCGGAATGATAAAGAGCATGGAACAGATGTATCCGGCTTCGTGAATTGATGGTACATTGAAAGCCATCTCTGCAATTTTTAAAAATGCCGCATATATGAAGCATGAGGCAGAAATTGATACCGCTATATTTAGGAACAAAGTAAAATGATGTTTTATAAGCTTTGTACGTATGAGATTTCCGATGCCGGCTGCTACAAATGCCAGTATCATTTCAATAGGACCTCCTCCGAGCAAAAATGTGAAGGCACAGCATGCTATAGCGGCTGCAAGCCCAAGCCTTGCAGGGGAGTAAATGGCATGAATCTGTTCAATCTCATCAAGTCGCCGGTGAATTTCTTCGCCAGTCAGGTGGGCTTCCTCCTTAGGAAAATTGTCGACAAACTGCTCCATGCGATAGAGCTTTGAGGTGTTTACACCTGTGTTTGCTATGCTGAGTGACTGTGATATACAGTCATTTCCGTCAAAGCAGTTAAACTCGATTGACATAAGTCCGACATCCACTGTACATGTGACACCAAGCACCTTTGAGAGCCGGTTCATGGAGGTTCTCACACGCCAGGCTCCTGTGCCGCAGGAGAGCATGATGAGTCCGACACGTCCGATTACAGAGGCTTTTTCAATCAGTCCCGCCTTATCTATGAGTATATTTCCATCCTGTCTGGCATAATCATGCCAGGGGATTTCCATATGATTTTTTTCCATGATATCTGTGTAGCTGTTATCTGCCATAAATTATCGCCTCGGCCTTTTGTACATGTTTTTCAAGATTTTTTAGGAAATGAGAGCTTCGCAGGAAAATACCAATTTCATCATACCGCTTGTCATTTTCCACAAGCGAGTCCTGACCGTAAAAAACATATGCCATAGGAAGCTCCTTTTCAATCTGTATCATCAGATCCCATACGGCAGAGTAAGCCTCAGCCTCAGTCTCCTTGAGCTTTACGGTATCGGGAAGCTCACGTATCAGGAGTATTCCGTCATGCTTTACAATGACCTGCTGTGTGGGAGTCATATGCTCGGAATCATATGTGTGGCTGTAGCGGTAAGCCTGTGCATAGTAGATATCCTTTTTGTCTGGCATATCGTTGTATATCTCATGAAAATGTATATAGTTCTTGTCGTGAGATATGTGTTTATATTCGGGCAGCGGATTTCCGTGTTCATCGGTCATGATTATCGGATTTTGGTGTCCGTCGGCATTGAACCTGTACGGTATGATATATGAATTGCGCAGCAGATCAAATACTGTGTTGTTGCACAGGCACATAAGCAGTGCGGAAAGATCGCGGTTGGTATATGCAATGAAGAGAGCTTTAGCAAATTTTTCTGCCGGAAGTGATACATCAAATTCATCGTTGTAAACCAGATTTTCATTGAAGGTTTCCATAAGCCTGTCACAGGTCCATGGATCATTTAATATCTTCTGAAACAGAATGTCTGCATGACCTTCTCTTGGAAACATTGTCTTTTCACTCATTTGAAACACGTCCTTTTCTTAATATAATCAATATTTCTCTTTTGAGCATTTATGATTATACAATTATGATTATAATAAGTAAAAAGTATAATTGATATAATTGAAATATCATATTATTATATCATTAGTATCTGTGTATTACCGGAAAAATGACCGGTAAAACGATAATAAAAAGGAGGCTTTAAATATGGATATAAATTTTGAGTACTACAAGATATTTTATTATGTTGCAAAATACTGCAATTTCACAAAGGCTGCGAGGGCGCTCGGAAACAGCCAGCCAAATGTAACCCGCGCCATGAACAACTTAGAGCAGCAGATAAACAGCATACTTTTTATCAGAAATAACAGAGGTGTGCAGCTCACACCGGAGGGAGAGCGTTTGTACGCGCATGTATCTGCAGCGATGTCACAGATACTTGCTGCGGAGGAGGAGCTGTCAGACAGCACAGGACTGTCACACGGAAGCGTATCAATAGGAGCCAGTGAGACAGCTCTAAACATATATCTGCTTGACAGGCTAAAGACTTTTCACATGGCATATCCGGGTATCAGGCTTAAGATATATAATCACTCCACCCCACAGGCTATAAATGCCGTAAAAAACGGCATGATTGATTTTGCAGTGGTATCGACGCCGGCTGAGGTGGAGGCCCCTCTTAAGATGATAAAGCTTGGTTCATTTCAGGAGATTCTTGTGGGTGGAACCACCTTTACTGCGCTCGGAAGCCAGACTCTGTCATTAAATGAGCTGCATAATTATCCGCTTATCGGACTGGGGCGGGAGACCATGACATTTCAGTTTTTTAACAGAGTTTTTATGTCACACGGACTTGAATTTACGCCTGATACAGAGACCGCAACGACAGACCAGATACTGCCACTTGTGAAAAGTGAGCTTGGTCTTGCCTTTATGCCAAAGCCGATGGCAGAGGCTGCGATAGCAAATCGCGAGATTGTAGAGATAGCTCTGGAGGAGGAGATACCGCAGAGAAATATATGTATGGTATATGATATACATCACCCGATCAGTGCGGCGGCAAGAGAGTTAAAGAAAGTTATATCAGACAGCCATAAGGTGTGATTGGCAGTCGGTCGTCAATTGTAATCTGAGATTCCATACCCACATCTCAGACTGATTTAAAAAGTTAATAGTAATGAGTGCAAAGGAAGGGCATGGATTTTCCTTTACAAATTCAAGAGACTGACTGGATTGTTGGTCTCTTTTTTGCTATGCTTTGATTTCTGGCGGCTGGAAAGGAGCTACCATGTCAAAGTTTTTAACATATGAAGATCGATTAGTTATTGCACAACTCCTTCAGGAGAATGTCTCCTTTGGAGTTATAGGAAATAAATTAGGCAAGGATCGTACCACGATTGCAAAGGAAATAAAAAAGCATTCCTATGATAAGAAAAGTGGTCGTCCGGGATATCCTTATAATCCATGTAAACATCGCAGTACATGCAAAGCAAAAAAGCTGTGCGGAAACAGTTGTACGCATCAATCAGCGTATAAATGTAGTCTATGTTCCGAGTGTACATTGCACTGCCTGGATTTTGCAGAGGATATCTGTTCTGTTAAAACAAAACCGCCATATGTATGTAATGGCTGCAGCCAGCTTTCTAAATGCACCTTGTTAAAACGCATTTATGATCCGTCAGATGCTCATGAGATGGCACATCAGTCTATTTCGGAATCCAGAACGGGCATTTTATCCAATGAGGATGATATAGCAAGGATAAATGGAATCATAAGCCCGCTGGTCAAAAATGGACAGTCACTTCATCAGATTTATATAGAGCATGTAGATGAAATCATGTGCAGCGAAAAAACATTGTATAATTATGTTGATGCCCAGCTTTTTGATATACGGAACATCGACCTGCCTCGTAAGGTGAAATATCGTCCTCGTTACAAACAGCCTGAGTTCAAGGTAGACAGAGGATGTCGTATTGGTAGAAACTATAGCGATTTCCAGAAGTTTCTTGAAAGTAATCCGGAGTCTACTGTTATACAGATGGACAGTGTTATCGGACGTGTGGGAGGCAAATGTCTGCTTACCATACATTTCGTTGAAACCAGTTTAATGCTTGCATTTTTGAGAGATTCAAATACCTCAGCATCTGTCATACAGATTATAAATCTGCTGGATAAAGTACTTGGAAGCAAAGATTTTTCGCGTTTATTCCCAGTTATTCTCACAGACAACGGAAGTGAGTTTTCAAATCCAAAAGCGATCGAAAAACGTGATGCGATTCCATGCAACAGAACGAATGTATTTTACTGTGATCCAAGTGCACCTTATCAAAAAGGAGCCTGCGAAGTGAACCATGAATTGATTCGCCGCATTCTGCCAAAAGGAAGCAGCTTTGATGATCTTACACAGAAAGATATTTTTCTGATGATGGATCATATCAATTCCTATAAAAGGAAAAAGCTGAACAACCGTAGCCCATACGAAACGTTCAGCTTTTATTACGGAGAAG
>OGMB01000200.1_pt1 | contig 36023 bp, 39 predicted proteins | sample 1573001 | NCBI WGS metagenome assembly OGMB01 (sample SAMEA2581921, study PRJEB24529) | metagenome | biome: Human gut stool | place: China | collected 2011
TTTTAAGATTAAATAAGGCAAAAAAGGCGGCGTTTTTCTTTCCTTTTGGAAAGTTGAAAATGCCGCCTTTTTCTGTCTTTATTTATACAAGCTCTGCTATTTCGTATAAAAGCTTTTCTGATTCGTCCCATCCAAGACATGGGTCAGTGATGGACTTTCCATATACACCGTCGCCGACTTTCTGGCAGCCCGGTTCAATGTAACTTTCAATCATAACACCTTTGATGAGCTTCTTTACGTCTGATGAATGTTTCATGCTGTGAAGGATTTCTTTAGTGATACGAATCTGTTCCTGATATATCTTTCCTGAGTTGCTGTGGTTTGCATCTACAACGCATGCCGGATTCATCAAATCGCGGGCATTATACATATTGACAAGACGCATCAGATCTTCGTAGTGATAGTTAGGAATGTTCTGACCATGTTTATTAACGGCACCACGCAGAATTGTATGTGCGAGTGGATTGCCGGGTGTTGCAACTTCCCAGTTTCTGTAGATAAATGTCTGTTTTGCCTGTGCAGCAACAACAGAATTAAGCATTACAGAAAAATCACCGCTTGTAGGGTTTTTCATTCCGGCAGGAACATCCATGCCGCTTACAGTAAGTCTGTGCTGCTGGTCTTCAACAGAACGGGCACCGACTGCGACATAAGATAGAACATCTGCAAGAAACCAGTAATTCTCAGGGTAGAGCATCTCATCTGCAGGCATAAGTTCTGTTTCTTCCATGACTCTTATGTGCATCTTGCGGATTGCTACAAGCCCTGCAAGCAAATCAGGCTTCTTTTCAGGGTCAGGCTGATGTAACATGCCCTTGTAACCTGTGCCTGTTGTACGTGGCTTATTTGTGTATACACGAGGAATAATAATAACTTTATCCTTGATTTTTTCCTGAACTTTTTTAAGGCGGAGTGTATAATCAAGAACGGCATCTTCGTTATCTGCCGAACATGGACCTATAATTGCAAGAAATTTATCTGATTTTCCAGTTATAACATCAGCGATTTCCTTGTCGCGTTCAGCTTTTAATGCAGCTGTTTTTTCAGGGACAGGAAATTCGGCTTTAATCTCCGTAGGAGAAGGAAGTTTTCTTATAAATTCAAAACTCATTTTTTACCTCATTTCTGCGATTTTCGCTTTTGCATCAGCTTAAAATTATAATATAAATATTAAAAAATGTAAACCCGGGCATAAATAATTACTTCTTTATATAAAGAATTTGTTGTCATATTCCACGTCTGTAAGAAAAAGTGCGTTAGGTGGAAGAGTGACGCCAGCATTGCAGCGAATTCTGCTTTCCATAGCATGTTTTATATCGTCGTATGTAAACTGTCCGTAGCCTGCCTGTAAAAGAGTTCCGGCAATAATGCGTACCATATTATATAAAAATCCGTCCCCTGTAAAATCAATACGCATAATATCCGTGTTTTCAATTATTGAAATATTAATATCACTGATTGTTCTTACATGGGATTTATCAGGTGATTTGTCAGTTGTAAATGCTGAAAAATCATGATTTCCTATAAAAATATGGGAGCACTTTTTCATGAATTCAATATCAGGAGAACTGCACATGTTTGGTTTTATATTTAAAGGCGGCATACAAGGAGTGTATACAAATCTGCGAAAAAAAACATCGGGCTTATCAGAAAGACTTACAAAATAAGAATAAGTTTTGCTCAAAGCACTTTTTCTGCTGTGAAAATCATCACGCACACGGCAGATACCTGTTATTCTTACGGAATCGCACAGATTGCGGTTTAATTCTTTTGGAAAATTCTTTAAATCAAGGTTTTTATTGCAGAAAAAATCAGCGGTCTGGCAGGTGGCATGTACGCCCGAATCGGTACGTCCGCTTGCACGGATATTAATATCTTCACCTGTGAACTTACTTAATTCATAATTCAGAAGTCCCTGAATTGTGATTAACGGATTGTCGGGCTGAAGCTGCCAGCCGTTGAAGGAAGAACCGTCATAGGAAATGGTAAACATATAGTGAAACATCCAAAACTCCTTTTTTGGTAAAATTATCTAAAAACAAATATCTAAACTAATTATAGAACAAAAACAATAAACGGGCAATAGTATGATTTTGCAAAGGTTTGAGAATATAAAGAAAAAATACAAAAAAATTGAAAATTGTATATAATTCACAAAAAATATCAGATTGATATAATGATATTGAAAAATATGTAGAAAAATGTTATTATCTGAAATGTAAAGACTACGTGATTGTGGTGGGATATATTTAACGAATAAGCAGGAGATGCTTATTCTAAACAGCTATAGAACTCTATGCAAATAGGGATTTATATATAAAAATTAAATAAGGAGAGGTTGTGCGTATGGTAATAAGAAAAAGAATGCGTATAGCAGCTGCAGTACTGGTTATGTGTACTATGGCAGGATGTTCATTGTTTCCGGATGGAACAAGAGTAGTTGAAAAAGATGCGGGTGAAAGCACACAGCAGATTGATTATAACAGCAATCATATAAAGTCAACTGTCAGTGATGTGCTTGAGATTGATGCTGACGTGTACAGAACAGATAAAGAGTTCAAAAGTTATACGATTGATTATTCAGGTGTAGATTCAGCAACAGCAGATAAACATGCGGATGTGTTTGCACAGGATGGTAAAGAATTATCAGATCGTAAAGAAATATTGGACAAAACGACAGGAAATGTAAGAAATATCATGTATAAGTACAGTGACGGAAGCTCTTATACAGAGACTTTTAGTATGAAAATGTACACATCAAAGGATGCAAGTGACAGAAAGTATAGTTTGTATGTGCGGTTAGAAAAAGATAAAAAAGACTATCTGCCATTGGATGAACTTGAAGATTTTTCAAAAGAAGAAGCAGAAAAAAGAGCAAGACAGTATTGTGACAAGCTTGGAATAACCGGTGTAGGCGATGTGATAGAATATTTTGCCATGGATGCTTCGCATATGACAGAGATAATGAACAGGGAAGAGAATGTCCAAGATTTAAAGTATTCCGGTTCGTTAAAGAGTGATAATAAAGAAGAGATAACATGGAATAAAAAAGATGAAGTGTATGATTTTTTGTTTTATAAAAATATTGAGGGAATACCTGTTGCCTGGGCAGGTGCCAAAAGTAATAATGTGAATTATTCCAATGCATGTTATGTAAGAGTGGTAGTGGGAAGAGATGATATTAAGTCAATAGCTGATAATTATACATATAATATTACAGGTGGCAGCAGTCCGGAAAATAATCAATTATGTACACTGGAGGATGCTATTACTGCTTTTAATACAGATAATCAATATTCAGGCGGTATAATGAAAATGAAAATAACTGAAATACGGCAGGGATATTGTCCACTGGCGAAAGTTATGGATGATTATTACAGAGGAACAGAGGCGGTTACATATCCGGTATGGCAGATTACATATGAAGTCGAAAGTGCTACGGTAAAAGATGGAACGGCTTACAGAGGTGTTACAAAAAGCACATATATAATTAATACAACTTATAATATCAGCAGAAAAATGGATTCTCAAAGTTAAGTGAGTCACATGCGGTTTATGTGTTAAGTATAATTTATGAGGATAACGTGTCAAAGTCTTTACTAATATAAGATAGTGACGGTTATTAAAAAGCTTGTGAATTTGGTAAATCGTGTTTCTCATAATCTGAAAAGAGAGGAGGTGGATTTCTGTGAAAAGAAAAAGTATAAGAGTGTTGTCATTAACATTGGCACTTGTTCTTCTTTTTGCTGTCCCGGTTGCGGCACAGGTTATTAATTTTTCATTTAATACTGATATGGCAGATGATGCAGATGATGAACAGTTTTCAGCAAATGCTTTAAAGGAAGATGATTTAGACTATGCCTTTGTAAGAGTGACTGACAGTAACATTACGTCTTATGATAACTTTACTTTTTGTGTAGTTGGTCAGAAAGGAGATTTTTCTTCATATTCACAAGAAGTACAAGCTACTGCACAGACAGGAGTATACAATATCTATTATAACAGAGATGTATATAGTGGCAACAATTACAGACTTCGCGGAAGAACATACGCTTATTATGTTCATGCAGAAGGAAGATGGGAGCCGTAATTGGCTAATCTAAAAAGAGCATATCGGCAGTGTATGCCGGTATGCTCTGTTTATTTATACAGATAATGAATTAAAATTGACATTGACGGTTGTCGTGTCAAATTTCGCAGGAGGGACTTTATGAGGATAAAATTAAGGGGTATGTGCCGCCATGAACTTATGAGAGTTATGTGTTCATGGCGTTTTTATATATCGCTGCTTATATATATAAGTATCGTATTCATAGCAGGGCATATGGATGCTGTAAAAAATTCTACGGCTGAATCGATGCTTGTAGTTGTTACCGGTGTTTCTAATTTTGATGTTGTATTATTTCTGACAGCTTCATTTCCGTTTGCATGCAGCTTTTGCGACGACTGGAATGACAGATATATCAATTCTGTTGTTATAAGAAGTAATGTAATAAGTTATGCTGCCGCAAAGATGGTTGTGTGTGCACTGACATCATTTGCGGTGAGTTTTGTAGGGCTTAATGTCAGTACAGGAATATGGGCAATCCGGTACGGATGTGATATTCAGAGAACATATGGGATGGAGATTAGTAAAGGAAGGCAGTTCTATGACATTGCAGCGTCTTCGTTTCCGTATATGGTTATAATTGTTAAGACGGTGTGCTTTTCACTTGCGACGTCGGCATATGCCTCAATTGCATTTGCAATATCGTCAATAATTCCCAATTCTTTTGTAGCTGCAACACTTCCGCTTATGGTTGTGGTTATTATCAGAAATTTTTTTGGATTTCTTCCGAAAGCTTTGAAACTTCCGGCTATTCAGGGTGCAAGCGGAGCATATGGAACGAGTACATCTATTATGCTTATTATGTCATTAATGGTTGTAATTGGATATATTGTTCTTGCCGGTTGTGTGTTTTATAGATTTGTAAAGAGGAGGGTAGGTAATGAAATCATTTAGAATATGTATGCAGAATATAAGAAAATGGGGTTCTAACAGCCGTATAAAGATGTGTCTTATCATGTCGTTTCTTTTTGTTTATTCGTATATTTCCGGAATGTGGAAAATTATACCTCTTGTTGGTGAGAAGATGAATCCATGGATATTTCCGTTTCTTTTCTGCTGGAGATTTATGAAGATTGTATTTATGGCACCTATTGTATTTATTTTTTGTGATGCTCCGTTTATAGACAGCAACCAGTCATATGTTATGTTAAGGACGAGCAGAAAAAAGTGGTGTTTCGGACAGGTATTATACATATATGCAGGCTCTGTTATATACGCATTTGTGCTGTTTTTTTCTACGATAATTATTAATATCGGTCATATAAAGTGGGGAACCTCATGGGGAAAAGTGCTTGGTTCGGCAGGCACGTCTACAGTGCTTAGTACACTGGGAATTAATTATACGACAGTAAAGGTACCGGCGATTGTAATAAGATATTATACACCTGCACAGGCTATGTTTTTTTCATTTCTGCTTATGGTATTAAGTTTTATTTTTATCGGACTTCTTATATATACAGTAAATGTTATTACAAAAACTAATGTTGCGGGGACAATAATTGCCGGCTTTTTTGTGATATTAACTGCTGTTGTAGATGGAAATCAAAGACTTATATGGTTTTCTCCTATAAGCTGGAATTCACTTAATAATATTGATGTTGCAGGCATGACGGCAAATCCTTCGATAGGTTATGTACTTGGAATGTATGTGCTGCTGATAGCTGTACTTACATTTTTGGCTGTATTTTTTGGAAGAAAACAGGAAATTATTGTTAGAAATGAGCATTGATGTGCGGAAAGAGAGGTATATATGAGTGATATTATAGAAATTTCACATGTGACAAAGAAATATGGTGCGGCAACAGTATTGAATGATGTAAATATTTCTTTTGAAAAGGGAAAGATACACGGGCTTATAGGACGTAACGGTTCAGGAAAAACTATGCTTATGAAATGTATATGCGGTTTTGTACCTGTGACGCAGGGCAGTGTTACAGTAAACGGCAAAAAAATCGGAAAAGATATAGATGTTCCGGAAAATCTTGGGGCAATCATTGAAACACCGGGATTTCTTAATAATTACAGCGGTTATAATAATCTTAAATTCCTTGCCGGGATTAATAAAAAAATAGGCAGGGAACAGATTCGTGAGGCTATTTCGTTTGTAGGACTTGACCCTGACAGTAAGAAGCATGTGGGACGTTATTCGCTCGGAATGAGGCAGAGACTGGGACTTGCACAGGCGATTATGGAAAATCCCGATATACTTCTTCTTGATGAGCCTATGAACGGACTTGATAAACATGGTGTTAAAGAGATGAGAGAGCTTTTTAAGAGTCTTGCACAGCAGGGAAAGACGATTATTATGGCAAATCACAGTGCGGAAGATATTGAAGTTTTGTGTGATACGGTATGTGAAATGGATCTAGGGGTGCTTACAAGGGTGAAGTAGTTGTAATTTTTTTCAAAATGTGTTAAGATATTAGACAATGAAGAAACTTATAAAAAGGAGAATTACAATGGAAGTAAGACCAGGAGCTAATCCGGCAGACGTAAAGAATTACGATACTGACAGATTGAGACATGATTTCCTCGTTCAGGATCTTTTTGTTGCTGACGAGATTAAGACTGTATACAGCCAGATTGACAGAATTATTGTAGGTGCTGCTACACCTGCAGCAAAGACACTTACACTTGAGGCAGGTGCAGAACTCAGAGCTGCATATTTCCTTGAGAGACGTGAGATGGGTATTATCAATATCGGCGGTAACGGTACAGTTACTGTTGACGGCAAGGATTATAAGTTTAAGTACAAAGACGGTATGTACATAGGAATGGGTGCTAAGGAGATTAAGTTCGCAAGTGATGATGCAGCTAATCCGGCTAAGTTCTATTTTAACAGTGCCCCTGCACATAAGACATATCCTACAGTATTTATCGACCCAGCCAAGGATATTCTTCCTGAAAATAAGAAAGAACTCGGATGCCTTGAGAGTGCTAACCACAGAACAATCAACAAGTATATTCTTCCGGGACAGGTTGAGTCATGTCAGCTTGAGATGGGTATGACTTGTCTTGAGCCTGGCAGTGTATGGAATACAATGCCATGTCATACACATGACAGAAGAATGGAAGTATATCTTTACTTTGAGGTACCTGAAGATGCCGTTGTTTTCCATTACATGGGAGAACCTACAGAGACAAGACATATTGTTATGAGAAATGAAGAGGCTGTTATTTCACCTAGCTGGTCAATTCATTCAGCGTCTGCTACACATGCTTACACATTTATCTGGGGCATGGTTGGCGAGAATCAGGATTTCGATGACATGGATGATGTTGATATGAAGGATTTAAGATAATTACTATCTGATAATAATTAATCAACAATCCGGTTTAAACTGGTTCTGAAAAGTCAGATTATATTTTTGGAATGACACCGTATGGTTTCATTTATAGAATTTATTTAAGAAAAGGAGAATGAAAATGTCAGTAAATTTTTCACTTGAAGGTAAGACTGCATTAGTTACAGGTGCTTCTTATGGTATCGGTTTCGCTATTGCTTCAGGCATGGCTAAGGCTGGTGCTACAATCGTATTCAACGATATTAAGCAGGAGTTAGTTGATAAGGGTATTGCTGCATATAAGGAAGCAGGAATTGAAGCTCATGGTTATGTTTGTGACGTAACAAATGAGGATGCTGTTAATGAAATGGTTGCAAAGATTGCAAAGGAAGTTGCTCCTATTGATATTCTTGTAAACAACGCAGGTATCATTAAGAGAATCCCTATGTGTGATATGACAGCTGCTGAATTCAGACAGGTTATCGATGTAGACTTAAATGCACCTTTCATCGTATCTAAGGCTGTTATTCCATCAATGATTGAAAGAGGTCATGGTAAGATTATCAACATCTGTTCTATGATGTCAGAGTTAGGTCGTGAGACAGTTTCTGCTTATGCAGCAGCTAAGGGTGGTCTCAAGATGCTCACAAGAAATATCTGTTCTGAGTATGGTCAGTACAATATCCAGTGTAATGGTATTGGACCTGGTTACATTGAGACACCTCAGACAGCTCCATTAAGAGAAAGACAGGCTGATGGTTCTAGACACCCATTCGATCAGTTCATCTGCGCTAAGACACCTGCTAACAGATGGTTAAAGCCAGAAGAATTAGCTGGTCCAGCTGTATTCCTTGCTTCAGAAGCATCAGATGCAGTTAACGGACATATTCTTTACGTTGATGGTGGTATCCTTGCTTACATCGGCAAGCAGCCACAGTAAGAATAATACAGATAAGTAAATAAAAACATAATATATATTGTTTTATTCCCGGGCAGTTTAAGCTGTCCGGGATTTTTAGACTTTTTGTCAGAATCAGGAGGGCAATATTTTTTAGCATAACTGTCGGTAGACAAATTTTTAACTATCTGATATAATTTATTTTGAAAATTAAAATATTGTGCAGGAATATAATTGTATGCACAGAAATGTGAGGGTTATATGAAGTTAGAAGTAAAAGATATCACCAAATCATTTGGCGATAAACAGGTGCTTCATGGAATTTCTTTTGAAGTTCAAAGCGGAAGAGCACTTGGACTTCTGGGAAGAAATGGTGCCGGTAAGACTACAACTATAAGAATTCTTATGGATGTATTCCGTGCCAATTCAGGAGAAGTTCTTCTTGATGGAGAAAAGTTTAACCAGAGAAAGCATCTTATAGGTTATCTTCCGGAAGAGAGAGGTCTTTATCCTAAGAAGAAAGTAATTGAACAGATGGTTTATCTTGGAAGAATCAGAGGAATATCAAAATCCGAGGCTGTTGCCAATTCAAAAAAATGGCTGAAAAGGCTTGGCGTTCTTGAATATGAAAATGCAAAGCTTGAGACTCTTTCAAAAGGTAATCAGCAGAAAGTGCAACTTGCATCAACATTGGTATGTGATCCTGATATAGTTATTCTTGATGAGCCGTTCAGTGGTCTTGACCCTGTTAATTCAAGAATTTTACAGGATGTTGTCATGGAGCTTATAGGGCAGAATAAGATAGTTATTTTTTCAAGCCACCAGATGAGTTATGTTGAGGAATTCTGTAAGGATATAGTTATTATCAATAAGGGAGATGTTGTGTTATCCGGTGACCTTGACAATATTAAAAGAGAGTTTGGAAAGAATCAGCTTGTTGTATCAGCTGTTGATAAGACATTGGATGACCTTGAAAATATTATTAATGAACATATGTCAGATATTCTTGAGATTACAGGAAGAACAAAGGAAGAATTGATTATTAAAAATATTGCAGATGTATCAAGAAAGCAGATTCTTTCAAAGTTTATCAGTGAAAATATAGAGATTGAACGATTTGAGACTTATAAGCCGTCTCTTAATGATATTTTTGTTTCAAAAGTTGGTGATGCAGATGAGAAGGAGGCGGCAGAATAATGAAAAAATTCGGAGTTATTTTTCAGTATGAACTGATGAATTACATAAAAAATAAGAGTTATGTAATTACTACTGTTATTATTGCACTTGTTGCCGGTATTATTATGTTTGTGCCAAATTTCATTGACATAGGTTCTGTTACGGGTGAGAACAAAAATGATGTATCCGATGAAAATTCAGGTGCAGATTCTGACAGCACTATACTTGTATATGATAAGAGTGGTATGGTTACTGATATAAGCTTTATACAGAACTTTTATCATGATGATGCAATAAAAAAGGCTTCAGGAGAAAACGAACTTGTTGATAAAGTCAAGGCTGATGAAGTATCAGCCGGCTTTGTAGTTAATTCGCTTACAGACTATGATTACTATGTATATAATCAGAGTATGACAGATGATAATCAGGTTGTTTTCACACAGGTGATGACAGTGTTGAATCAGATAGTATATTGCCAGAAAAACGGTATAGATTATGCTTCATTAACACAGGCATTTAATCCGCACATTGACTGCCACGAAAATATTCTTGGCAAAGACATGGGAAGCAATTACTGGTACTGTTATGGACTTGTGATGATTATTTTTATGATTATTATTATGTATGGCTCTATGGTTGCGACTTCGGTAACGCAGGAGAAGAGCAACAGAACAATGGAAGTGCTTGTTACAAGTGTTGATACTAATCTTTTATTCTTTGCGAAGGTACTTGCAGGTGCAGTAGCAGCACTTATTCAGTCAGCTGTTATGCTTGGAACTGTTCTTATTTCTTATAAGATTAATCAGGATAAATGGGGCGGCATGCTTAATATGGTCCTTGATATTCCGGCAAATGTACTTGTTGTGTTTGCACTTTTTGGAATAGGCGGATTTTTATTCTACACATTTATATATGGTGCAATGGGGGCACTTGTATCAAAGACAGAAGATATAAATAAGAGTGCGGGCGGCGTGCAGATGGTAATTATGATTGTTTACTTTATTACACTTGCATCTTTGACGGATGTTGATGGAATCATGATAAAAGTTACATCATTTCTGCCTGTAAGTTCTTACAGTGCCATGTTTGCTAGAGTGGCAATGGGCTCTGTAAATACATGGGAAATTGTAGTATCATTTATTATACTTGTGGCAAGTATTGTTGTTGTAGGAATAATAGGTGCGAAGATTTACAGAATGGGTACATTAAGATATGGTAATCCAATAAAACTTTCCAATGCATTTAAATCAATAAAAGAAAACTAAGATAAAAAGAACAGGCTGTGTATGATGGTATAAAAGTCATGCACAGCCTGTTGAAATATACGGATATTAAATTTTTAATTAAAGCTTTACGAGTGTTCCGCCTTTAACTTCAATACATTCTTCATCATTTTTCATAAGCCATGCAGAAGCAGCAGAAGGATTGTATACAAAACTGTTGTCAGCTGCAAACTGAAGGCGGTTAAATACGTCGTTATAATCGACAATTTCTATATTGGTTGCATACCAGATGTCGTCCTGACCTGATATCATTTCACAGAATTCTTCAATTATATTCCAGTTATCATTTCTGTCAAATTCAAAACTGTGTCCCCATACATACATCATGTAAAGATATTGCTTTTTCTTTAATGACATGAATTTTTTACCGAATTCTTTGAGATGATGGTTGTGGTGGCATGTAGGGAGCCAACGCATGTAATCATCAGGCATTCCGAATCCGTTTTCATCACCCAAGAGGATAGGAGCTTCTGCAAACTTTGCATTTGTTTCAGCACTGCAGACTGCTGAGTATTTATCGGCAGCAATTCTGCCATATACGATACCGGCATTTCGTGCAATGTCTACACATCTGTCGTCGCATGAACCGTTAGGATAAGCGATTCCTCTTACGGGATAACCAAATACTTTTTCAATTTCCATTTTATCATCATATATTTCATGAAATATTTCAGGTGACGGGCATCTAGCGATAGTAGGGTGTGTTACTGTGTGTACGGCAACTTCATGACCGGCATATAAGGAAGTCCATTCTTCTTTCGGAATACGGTTTTTCATATCAGTAAGACCTGAATTCAGATTAAATGTTGCTTTTATTCCATATTTATTAAAAATCTTGACAAGACGTCTGTCCTGAACCTTTCCATCATCATAGCTCAAAGTAAGAACTTTATGCTTTCCTCCCGGAAAAGTTTTATATATTTTGTTCATTTATACAATCTGCCTTTCTGTATGCAATTGATAACTTTTATAAAAACTGAATAATATTATAGTATAATTGTCATGATTTGTCGATAAATATTAGACGTTTTAGCAATTGTTTCAAGTAAAATACATAATTTTTTTCCTTAATAGTATTTGCAGCTGTGATTGGCAGGCTGTAAATTTTTTCATCATTAATATATGCACGCACTTCGCCTACGGTTTCGCCTGAAAGGACAGGAGCTGAAAGTGTCTGCATATGTATTGATACATTTACTTTATCATCCTGTGATAAAAGTGCAGTGAAACCATTATTGTTCTCGATTTTTAAATGAAGTACCGATGGATTACCATTTTCAACGATTATATCGTCTGGCTGCATGTCTTTGGAGATGATTTCTGACGGATAGTACGTGTTTCTTGCGTAATCCAGAAGTTTCCGTGTATCTTTCCATTTATATGTTTTATTATTGGGCCAGCCGCATGCCATGAGTGCAACAATAAATGTACGTCCGTCACACCTGTATGCACATACATAACAGTAGCCTGCATCTCCTGTAAAACCGGTTTTTCCCGAAATTACATTATCATACATGTCTAAAAAGGCATTGGAGTTAGAAACACTGTATGAATTATATGTTTTAAGATTATTATCAGAAGTTTTTAATGATGATGTAAAAGTGTGGTTTTTGGATTGTGTTATATTAAGAAAATCCTGATTTTTAATGCAATATGCCATTATTGTCGCGAGGTCTCTGGCTGTTGTTGAATGTATTCCATTTTCATCTTCGCTGTCAAGGCCGTTCGGGGTTATAAAATATGTATCATGACAGCCAAGTTCTGCGGCTTTCCGGTTCATTGCCGATGCAAAAAGAAGGACAAGCATTCTGGACTGTTCGTCGGTGTTGGTTTCCGGACTCATACTGTCTTTGTCATCTCCATCGTATAGATAATGCAGAGCGATATTTTCGGCGATTATTACAGCTGTATCATTGTGTGATTTTAACATGAGTGAATACAGCAGGTCATTTATAGAAAAAATCTCACCTTTTACAGCATTAAGCTGTACATCAGGCATTGATGCGGCATATGCTGATGTTGTACAAAAAATATTTTCTTTTGCATATTCAAGTGCGACTATGCATGTCATTATTTTTGTAGTGCTTGCCATTGGAGCTTTTTCATTTTCATTTTTGCCATATAAAACACGTCCGGTATCGCCATCCAGAAGTACGGCATATTTTGCAAAGATTGAATCAGGAGGTTCTTATGAGGCCGTTGTAAAAAGGTTAAAAAAATGTACAGTCATAATTGAAATTATAACTGTATATAATAAAAATTTTTTGGAAATATTGATTTTTTTCTTTGTCATATTAAAAAATCTGATATAATGATTATTATAATATTTATGCAGTAAATATAAATAAAATACAAAATTTTTATATAATGCGGAAAGGAGTTTTATATGAGTTATATAGAATTTAATAATGTAAAAAAGATATATAAAATGGGTGATGTTAAGATAAAGGCACTTGCAGGGGCATCTTTTACTATAGAAAAAGGTGAATTTGCAGTTATTGCAGGACCGAGTGGTGCGGGAAAAAGCACAATTCTTAATCTGCTTGGTGGAATGGATACAGCTACGACGGGTGAGATTATAGTTGACGGACAGCATGTTAATGAAATGGATGCAAAGCAGCTTACAGCATATAGAAGATATGATATAGGATTTGTTTTCCAGTTCTATAATCTTGTGCAGAATCTTACTGCAAGGGAAAATGTAGAACTTGCTGCACAGATTTGCAAAGATCCGCTTGACATTGATAAGACACTTGACGCAGTCGGTCTTTCAGACAGAAAGAAAAATTTCCCGGCCCAGCTTTCGGGTGGTGAGCAGCAGAGGGTTGCAATAGCAAGAGCACTGGCAAAAAATCCAAAGATTCTTCTCTGCGATGAGCCTACAGGTGCACTTGATTACCAGACAGGCAAAGCTGTGCTGAAGCTTTTACAGGATACTTGTATTAAACATGGTGTTACGGTTGTTGTCATTACACATAATCTTGCCCTCACACCTATGGGAAATAAGGTTATCCGCGTTAAAAACGGAGTTATATCAGACGTTACAGTCAATGAAAATCCGGTGCCGATAGATGAAATAGAATGGTAATATTTACATATTTTGGAGGATTTATATATGGGTAAGACAGTTATAAAGGATACTTTCAGGGAGATAAAAGGCTCTTTTGGAAGATTTTTTGCCATATTTGCCATAGTGGCTATTGGCGTGTCATTTTTTGCAGGCATAACGGCATCGTCATCTGATATGAGATATTCGTCAGACAGCTATTATGATGAATATAATCTTTTTGATTTAAGACTTCTTTCGGATGCCGGTTTTACGGATGATGATATTAAGGCAATTCGTGAAACTGATGGCGTAAAAGGCGTCTTTGCAGCACATGAGGCTGATGTGCTTACTACAATCGGCAATGCACAGGTAACAGTGAGAGTGATGGGTGTTCCTGAAAAAAATCGTGCAGATGACAATGAAGATTATATTAACAGGCTGCGTCTTAAAGAGGGCAGGCTCCCTGAGAGTGACGGAGAATGTGTGGTTCGGTATTCTGATTTTTATGACGGAAAAGTTGATATTGGTGATACAATTACTCTTCGCTCCGGAGATGAAAAGGATATATCTGATACGCTGAAATTCAATGAATATAAGGTTGTGGGACTTGTATACACGCCGTATTATGTAAGTTATGATATCGGACAGAGTTCGACAGGAAGCGGAAAAGTAAATATATGTATTATGGTAAATGACGACTGTTTTGCAGGAGATTATTATACAGAAACATTTGTGACAGTAGATGGTGCAAAGCAGCTTAATACATATACAGATAAATATTTCAGCTGCGTCGATGATGTCAAGGTAAGGCTTGGAAATACAGGTACAAAGCAGATTGAAGCAAGAAGAAGTGATATAAAAAATAATATAGAAAATGAAAGACAGGCCGCATTAAATAAAGTATACGATTCTGTGCGTGAGTCGGTGAGGGAACAGATTTATTCGCAGTACCGTGCATATTATCCGGGGATAGACATAACATCCATGGCAGAGCCGCTTGTTGAACCGGCTGTAAATCAGGCTATTGCCAATCTTGATTTATCTGAAATCAATGATAAGTTTGACAAGGCAGAAAATGAAGCTCTTGGCAGTGAATGGAAATGGTATGTGCTTGACAGAAATTCACATTATTCATTCAGGGATTATAAGTCTAGTGCAGACAGAATGGATGCGATAGCGGTAGTATTTCCGGCATTTTTTATTCTTGTTGCGGCACTTGTGTGCCTTACAACTATGACAAGAATGGTTGATGAACAGAGAGGCCTTATAGGTACTTATAAAGCAATTGGATATGGCAAAGCTGCAATAGCCATGAAGTTTGTGCTATATTCGCTTATGGCATCGCTTTCAGGAGGAATAATCGGATGTATATTCGGTCTGAAAGTATTTCCTCTGATTATATATAACAGCTGGAATATTATTTATTATATGCCAAAAATAAAATATGCTAATCATATTATTCTTTCGATTATTGCAATTGCATCTATGGCAGCAGTTATTGTGGCTGCTACGCTTGCAGCATGTATGAGTGAGCTTTCGGAGGTTCCGTCAACGCTTATGAGACCGAAATCACCGAAAAAAGGCAAGAAGATTTTGCTTGAGCATATTGGAATTATATGGAAACATCTGTCATTTTCCGGGAAAGTGACTGCAAGAAATATATTCCGGTATAAAAAGAGATTCTTTATGACAGTTGTCGGAATTGCAGGCGGGTGTGCACTCATGCTTGCTGGATTTGCGATAAAGGACAGTGTTTCTGCACTTATACAGAAGCAGTTTGTACAGATTATAAAGTATGATGCGACAATAAGTTACAGTGATGAATTGGTGCTTGATACAGTTAAAGCTGATGACAGAATCGATGATTATGATACTATACATACATATCTTTCGGATGTCGGAAATGCAGAAGTGATTGAGGATGAAGACAAGCAGCAAAAAGAAGATATAACCATAGATGTTGTGGAAAATGCGGATGAATTTGAAAAATTTATTCTGTTAAGGAAGCGTAATACAAATGTTACGTACAAGCTGGATAATGATGGTGTATGTATTACAGAACAGCTTGCAGGAACGCTTGGTGTAAGGGCAGGTGATACTATATATCTTTCATCCGATTCAGGAGTAAGAAAGCCGGCTGTTGTATCACATGTGGTTGAAATGTATACAAACAGTTATATATTTATGACAGCCGGTTATTATGAAAAAGTTTTTGGAGAAGAATATTCACCGAATGCAATTCTTGTAACCCTGACGCAGAAAAATGATGATATGCAGAATGAAATCGGAAGTGATTATCTTTCGATGGATAATGTAAAAGGAATAACATTCTGTTCTTCTAATATAGAAAAGTTTAATAATATGATTTCATCAATTAATCTTGTTACATATGTATTGATATTATCGGCGGCAGCTCTTACATTTGTAGTTTTGTATAATCTTATTAATGTGAATGTTTCTGAGCGTATACGCGAAATTGCAACGATTAAGGTACTTGGATTTTTTGACAAAGAAGTTGCATCGTATGTTTATCGTGAAAATGTTGTTATATCAATAATAGGTTCGCTTGCAGGACTTATACTTGGAAGAGGACTTCATCTGTATATAATGAAAACAATTGAGATGGATAATGTAATGTTCGGCGATGCGGTGCGTCCTGTATCATATGTATATTCATTTGTGCTTACGATGATTTTTGCATTGTTTGTCAATCTTGTTATGTATAACAGACTAAGGAAAGTACCTATGGTTGAATCATTAAAATCAGTTGAATAACGTGATTATTTTAAATACATATTTGGGACCTGCCTTTCATATATTATGAAAAACAGATAAACAGGAGAAAGGAGCAGTGTCTGATTTAAAAGAAATCACATGTCTTTTGCCGGAACGGTTAAAGCGGATTGTAGAGACGGAAGTTATGGTGCCGGGGAAAAACGGATTTTGTAAGCTTTCGGAAATACGAATAAGGATTAACCGTCCGGCAATTCTTATGTACAATAATAATAAAGAGAAAGTTATTGAAAATATAAAGATAACATCTGATGATATTGCATACATTATACAGATGGTGACAAGGTATTCAATGTATGCATATCAGGACAGTATACGTCAGGGATATGTGACTGTAAAAGGCGGCCACCGCATAGGTGTAGCAGGGCAGGCGATAACCCGGGACGGACATATATGCGGACAGAAATATATATCATATATAAATATACGTGTTGCACATGAAGTGGTTGGGTGTGCAGACGAAATAATTGATTTTATATGCAGCGGCGGATTTAAAAATACACTTGTCGTATCACCGCCGGGCTGTGGTAAAACAACGATTCTGCGTGATATTATAAGACATATTTCATATGGCATTGGATGTGTTCCGCTAAAAGTTGCCATTGTTGATGAACGTTCTGAAATAGCCTCGAGCCATGTCGGAATTCCGCAGAATGATATAGGAATACGCACGGATGTTCTTGATATGGGGCTTAAAAGCGAGGGGATGATTATGCTTGTAAGGTCAATGTCACCTCAGGTTGTTGCCGTTGATGAAATAGGAAGCATGGAAGATGTAATGGCAATAAAGCAGATTATAAACTGCGGATGTCATATCCTTGCATCAATACATGGTTATGGAATTGCAGACTGTATGAACAGACGTGAGCTTGCAGGGATGTTTGGAGCTAATGGATTTGAAAGAATAGTTGTACTTTCGGACAAGAATGGTGCAGGAACGATAGAAGAAATGAGGGCTGTAAAAAATGGGGGATTATAATGGATATCATAAAAATTACAGGGGCAGCAGTTGTTCTTATGTCGAGTTTTATGCTTGGAATGTACTTTGTTGTAGTAAATAAGACGCGTATAAAAAATCTTGCAGATATAGATGAGACATGGAGAACAATATCGGCAGAAATCAGATTTCAGTCGGGAAGTCTCCCCGAGATATTTAAAAGATTTGCATCGCATGAGTATTCATTTGGCATAAAAGCACTTTATAAAGATGTATATGAGAATATGGTGGTTGACAGTGAAAAGGCAGCATTTGACATTATATGGAGGGAGAGCGTCAGAAATAACGCATCAAAAAGCTGTTTTTTAAGGGAAGATGAAGAGTTTCTTATGCAGTTTGGAAATATGCCGGTGCATCTTGATATACAGACGCAGACGGATTTTGTCAATCATATGATAAGTATTCTTGATGACAGAATAAAAAAAGCACAGGATAAAACGGACAGCCAATGCCGGATATACAGATGTATGGGTATTGCAGCAGGAGTTTTTCTTGTGCTTGTTTTGATTTAAGGAGGGGTGCCGGTGGAGGTAAGTCTGATATTTAAAATTGCGGCAGTTGGAATTCTTGTATCGGTGTTAAGCCAGATGTTAAAGCACAGCGGCAGGGAGGAGCATGCATTTCTTACAAGTCTTGCAGGACTTCTGCTGGTGCTTTACTGGCTGGTGCCGATAATTGTGAATCTGTTTGAAAATATGAAAAAACTGTTTGATTTTTAATGCTTTTAACAGACTGGAGTGTGCTTTATGAGTGTTTTAAAAATAGCTTCAACGGCTGTGTGTGCCGTGTTTTTTGCGATGATTTTAAAAAATGCGGGAAGCCAGCTATATGTGCTTGTGACGATGGCTGTATCTGTGCTTATTATTATTGCGGTTGCCGGGAAAATATCCGGAATTATTTCACAGATAACGAAGCTGTCATCATACCTTAGTAATGCGGGGCAGTATATGGCACTTATGATAAAAATAATAGGAATTACATATGTGGTGCAGTTTACATCAGATTTGTGCCGTGACAGCGGATACAGTGCATTGGCTGGACAGGTTGAGGTGTTTGGAAAAATAACAATAGCAGCAGTGAGTATTCCTGTTGTAAGCATGCTTCTTGAGACGGTGGAAAAATGCGTGGGATATTAAAAAAATTATTGTGTGGCGTGTTAGTATTTTTATATGCAGCATCATTTGTGATGTTGGCTTATACAAGTGTAAATGCTGAGTCTGTGACGGAAAAAAGCGGAAATTCTGTGGAAACAGATAACGATGGGGATACGGTAAATGCTGAATATGGATTATCTGTTGACGATTACGATTTTTCTGAAATTGATGAAATTATGAAAAAATACAGTTATGACAGGGAAAATACGGATTTTGAAAGTCTGGTGAAAAGCATAGCAGAAAGTGATTATTCACAGACAGGCATTATTAATGTGGTTATAAAGAATTTTCTGGCAGTTTTCAGGGAAAATACTGATACAGTTATAAAAATAATTATGCTTTCACTTCTGTCGGCAGGAATTAATTTTATTATTCCGTCATTTAATAAAAAACAGGTTTCAGATATATCGGAGATAATGCTTTATACAGGACTGGTAGTTATTGTTTCGGGATTTTTTTATTCATCATGTGTAGAGTGTGTGAATGCTATTGATGCCGGCCTTAAAATATATAAAGCGGTAATACCGGCTTTTCTTTCGGCTGTAACATTTATGACAGGGAGTGTGACAAGCGGTGTTTACTATGAAATGATGCTTCTTATGATAACAGTTGTTAATATTATATTTAAAAATGTGCTTCTGGGGCTTATTAAAGTGGATTTTATGCTTATTGTGGCAGATGCGTTTACAAAGAGCGAAAGATTTTCCAATATATGTAAATTTATTCCACCTGTTATTAAATGGACATGCAGAATTGTAATTACACTGTTTTCAGGAGCCGGATGGATTAAGGGGATGATAACTCCTGTTAAAGAGAGTGCGAAGAAAAAAGCGGTATATAAAGTGCTTAAAGTGCTGCCGGGAATAGGAGATTCAGCAGAAACAGTTTCTTTTACGATATTTTCGGCGGGAAGTGTGATAAAAAATGCAATAGGCATCGGAGGTGTTATATTGATAATATCGGCTGTAAGCCTGCCTGTGATAAAACTTTTAAGTTTTACTGTAATATTAAAGTTTACTGCTGCTGCAGTCCAGCCGGTTGCCGATAAAAAGTTCGCGAATATACTTGATGCTTCGGGAACGGTGACTGGTCTTATGACGCTTCTTGTTGTTATGTCGGCATGTCTTTTTATATTGTTTACTGCGATAGTGTGCACAGTTACAAATAATAGTTGAGGAATAAAATATGGATAAGCTTCTTGGCTGGGTAAAACAGATATTTGTCATAAGCATTTTGTCAGAACTTGTAATTCATATTCTGCCTGATGAAAAATATGAAGGAGTTGTAAGGCTTCTGTGCGGCTGTATGATAACTGCTGCCTGTATAATGCCTGTGCTTAATATTATAAATGCGGAATATGATGCGGATATTGATTTATTTGCAAAAACTTCACAGATAAGTGAACTTAGGTCACAAATAAGATTTTCAGGAAAAGACTCGTCAGATGTCATGATTGAAAAATATATAGAAACACAGCAGGAATTCGTCACGAAAAAGGTTATGGAAGAGGGATTTACGCCATCAGAGGTTGAAATAGTAATTGACACAGATGAAGACAGTGATACATATCTTGATGTCCAGAAAATAAATATTGCAATTGATAAAAAAGATAAAAAAATATTTTATGGTGAAAATAATAAAGAAATTGTGATATCGGAAAAAGTTATTAATCTTCGTAGCAGCATAGCACAATATTATGAATTAAATTCCGGGCTTGTTAATATTTATATTTTATAAGAATGTGGTGTCATAACGGATGTCTTTACCGGTGCCCGCATTAAGAGGCACGGAAAGGGGAATTTGTTTTATGGATAACGGATTAGTTGAAAAAATGTTGAATAAATCGGGAAAGGAAAAAATATTAATAGTATTACTCATAGGAGTATTGCTCCTTGTAATTGCAATTCCTGTAAAAAGTGACAAAACAGGCGGATATGTATCGGGCAGTGATACATACAAAACTTCTGACGAAGAAATATCGGATTATGATGTATATATGGAACAGCGTATAGAAAAGATTCTGTCACAGGTGGACGGAGTCGGCAAAGTTAATGTTATGGTTACGCTTGAAAATACGGATGATACAGCTATAGGCGGTGTTGTTATTGTGGCACAGGGAGGTGATAACGGTTCGGTTGTATCTAATATTACATCAGCACTTGAGGCGTTGCTTGGAATACCCGTCCATAAAATAAAAGTATTAAAAATGTCATAATTAGGGAGGCAGTTTTGAAAAAAATCAAAAAAAATCAGGTTATTATCACGGCACTTGCCATTATGATAGCTGTTGCAGGCTACATAAATTATACGGGGAATTTATCGGATATTATTTCAGTCAAAGATACTAAAGATGCAAGTTCAGACGGAGTTGTAATTGATGAGAATACGGGCGAAATTGTAAATAATGATGCAGAGCCGGATGACAATTCACTCATGGAGCCGGGTAGTGTCATGCTCACATCAGGAAGCAGCGTGTCGGACAGTATTATATCTGAAGCAAAGTTAAACAGGGAACAGCTTCGTGCAAAAAATAAAGAAATGCTTATGGAAATAGTAAATAATGAATCGCTTGATGAAGCAGCAAAGCAGGCCGCTGTAAATAAGCTTGCTGATATAAGTGATACATCACAAAAGGAAATTGCAGCTGAACTTCTTCTTGAGGCAAAAGGATTTTCCAATGCTGTAGTGTCTGTGACAGACGGAAATGTGGATGTTGTAATTAACAGTACAAAGCTTGATGATACGTTAAGAGCACAGGTTGAAGATATTGTTAAAAGAAAAACAGGAGTAAGTGCAGATAAGATTACAATAAATATTTGCAATAATTAGGATTTTTTATTATAATGAACCTAATAACAATTTGACTTAGGAGGTTCACTATGACTAAAGAGTTTGAAGATAAAGGAAATAATTATTCTATTCGTGAGAATGTAAACATTGGCGAGGTTCGTGTTGCTGATGAAGTCGTTGCCATTATAGCAGGACTTGCAGCTACGGAAGTTGAGGGTGTTGAGTCTATGGCAGGCAATATTACTAATGAACTTGTTGCAAAACTCGGAATGAAGAATCTTTCAAAAGGTGTTAAGGTTACGGTTGAGGATAAGACAGTTACAGTTGACCTTGCACTAAATATAAGATTTGGATATGAGATTCCAAAAGTATCAAAAAAGGTACAGGAAAAAGTAAAATCAGCAATTGAAACTATGACAGGTCTTGATGTTGTAGCAGTTAATATCAAAATTGCAGGCGTGAACATTGAAGCAGAATAAGTTGTCTGAATAATTCAGGCAGGCTCATTAAACGCCAGACCGTATTTATAATATAAGCGGTCTGGCTTTAAAATTATACAAACAGGAAATGGAGAAAATTTTATGACAAGATCAGTTATGAGGGAACATATTTTTAAGATACTTTTTCGTGCAGAATTTTATGACGCACAAGAGATGACACAGCAGATTAATTATTATCTTGAAGAAGTTCCTAAGGTTACTGAAAAAGAAGTGAATGAGATTACAGGTAAAGTGCTTAATATTGTAGATAAGATACCTGAGATTGATGAGATGATTAACTCAGTATCAAAGAGCTGGCCAACAAGCCGTCTTGGCAAATCAGAGCTTACAATTATGCGTCTTGCCGTATATGAAATTAAGTTTGACGAAGATATTCCTACTAATGTAGCAATTAACGAAGCTGTTGAACTTGCAAAGAAATACGGTGCTGACAATGCACCTTCATTTATCAATGGTGTGCTTGCACAGCTGGCAGACTGATTAGCATATTGGGGAGAATAATGTAATGGCGGGCGTATATACGGTTGCACAGATGAATTCTTATATAAAAAATATGTTCCGTCAGGATTTTGTCCTTAGCAGGGTTGATGTCAGGGGAGAAGTGTCAAATTGTAAGTATCACACTTCCGGACATATATATTTTACTTTGAAAGATGAGAGCGGGACACTTGCGGCGGTAATGTTTGCAGGACAGGCCAAAAATCTGTCTTTCAGGCTTGAAAACGGCATGAAAGTTGTTGTCAGCGGAAGAATCGATGTTTATGAGCGTGATGGAAAATATCAGATTTATGTAAATAATATTACAGCTGACGGCATAGGAGATTTATATAAAAAGTTTGAAGAGCTGAAGTCGTATTATGAAGAGATGGGATATTTCTCAAATGAGTACAAGCGTCCGATTCCGCAATATGCTTCAAGGATAGGTATTGTCACTGCTTCGACAGGTGCTGCCATACATGATGTTTTAAATATTGCACACAGAAGAAATCCCTACGTTTCGCTCACGCTTTATCCGGCTCTCGTACAGGGAAAGAATGCTGCACAAAGCATAGCACAAGGCATACGCACGCTTGATGCGATGAATTTTGATGTTATTATTGTCGGCCGTGGCGGTGGTTCTATAGAAGATTTGTGGGCTTTTAATGAAGAACCTGTAATTGAAGCAGTCTTTAATTCCAATACGCCGGTCATATCTGCGGTTGGACATGAGACTGATTTTACGATAACTGATTTTGTTGCTGATTTGCGTGCACCAACGCCGTCAGCGGCAGCAGAACTTGCAGTATCTGATATATCTGTTACACAGTCACGGATTGAAGGATATATGGAACTGTTAAACCAGTTGATGGAACGAAAGTTATACATGTACAGGTCACAGCTTGAAAATAAAAAACTGAAACTTGAACATTTAAGCCCGATGACAATTCTTGACAGCAGAAGGCATCAGCTTATCCAGACAGGACAGCGTATGGAAAATGCAATGAATAATATATTATTGTCAAGAAAGCACCAGCTTGAAATATATGCTTCAAAGCTTCATGGTCTGTCACCGCTTGAAAAACTAAGCCAGGGATATTCTTATGTTGAAAGTATACAGGGAAAACCTGTTAATTCAGTGAAAAATATTGATGCCGGCGACAAAGTAAAAATATATTTTAAAGACGGAAATGTTGATGCACAGGTGCTGGAGGTAAATAATGGCAAAATCAGCGACAATTGAGGAATCATTTGAAAAACTTGATAAAATTGTGTCACAGTTAGAAGACGGAAGCCTTTCCATGAATGAAGCGTTTAAGCTTTATAAAGAAGGCGTCCAGCTTGTAAATAACTGCAATAATATGTTGGACAAGGTTGAAAAACAGCTTGTTGTTCTTAACGGAAGTGAGGAAACAGATGATGTTTAAAGATGAGTTAGATAACCGTTTATTATATATTAATTCTGTGATTAAGGAATTTCTGCCGGAATCTGATAATGAATTATATAAAAAGATTATAGATGCCGCATGTTACAGCGTTGAGGCGGGCGGCAAAAGAATACGCCCGATGATAATGCTTGAGACATACAGGCTTTGTGGCGGAAAAGATGAAGAAATTGTAAAGCCGTTTATGGCTGCACTTGAATATATACATACATATTCACTTGTTCATGATGATCTTCCTGCTATGGATAATGATGATTACAGACGTGGAAGGCTTACAACTCATAAGGTATTTGGTGAAGATTTTGGAATTCTTGCAGGTGATGCACTTCTTAATTATGCTTATGAGGTGATGACATCGGCAGTTTGTGCAGCTTCACCGGAAAATATGAAAAACTGTGCCGGTGCGGCAACGGTTATAGCAAGGAAAGCCGGTATTTTTGGAATGGTCGGTGGACAGTCGCTTGATGTGCTGCTTACAGACAAGCCTGTAAATGAAAAAGAGATGGAATTTATATTTAATCTTAAAACAGGTGCACTTATTGAAGCGGCATTTATGGCAGGTGCAATACTTGCAGGAGCCGGTAAGGAGTGTGTCAGCCAGCTTGAAAAGGCAGGAAATCTTGTTGGTGTGGCGTTCCAGATTAAGGACGATATCCTCGATGTCACAAGTACACAGGAAGTTCTTGGGAAGCCGATATTCAGTGATTAAAAGAATAATAAGACAACATATGTAACGCTTTATGGAATGGAAAAAGCCGCTGCTGATGTAGAAAATATGTCGGAAAAAGCTGAGAGCATCGTGAAGAGTATTGGAGATAATGAATTTTTAATTGAACTTATAAATAAACTGATTAGCAGGGAAAAATAATTATGATTCTTGAAAAAATCAATAAACCTAATGATATTAAAAAACTTGATCCAATTGAATATAATCAGTTAGCATACGAGATAAGGCAGTTTCTTATTGAAAATATAAGCAAAACAGGCGGACATCTGGCATCTAACTTAGGGGTGGTTGAACTTACAATGGCTTTGCATATTGTATTTAATCTGCCACAGGATAAGCTTATATGGGATGTAGGACATCAGTCTTACACACATAAGATTCTTACAGGTAGAAAAGACCTTTTTGGAGGGCTTCGCAAGTTTGGGGGAATGAGTGGCTTTCCTAAGAGGAATGAGAGCGATTATGATGCGTTTGATACAGGACACAGCTCGACATCTATTTCGGCAGGACTCGGATATGCCTGTGCAAGAGATGTAAGAAAACAACATTATGATGTTATTTCTGTCATAGGAGACGGTGCACTCACAGGCGGTATGGCATACGAGGCGTTAAACAATGCATCGCGTGTAAAGGGCAGCTTTATTATTGTTCTGAATGATAATACAATGTCTATCTCGAAAAATGTCGGTGGTGTTTCTGAGATGTTAAGTAACATACGTTCCTCAGATTCGTATTATGACCTGAAGGACAGTGTTGCCAATACACTCTATAAGCTGCCTAACGGAGACAAGCTTGTTGAATCAATTAAAAAGAAAAAGAGTAATCTGAAACAGATAATTTTTCCGGGACAGATGTTTGAAAGCATGGGGATTTCTTATCTTGGCCCTGTAAATGGACATGATATTGATAAGCTTATAAAAATCTTCAGAATAGCGAAAAGAATTGACAAACCTGTCATTGTCCATGTTGTAACACAGAAAGGGCACGGGTACAGGCCGGCAGAGAGAAATCCAAGTAAATTCCATGGAATTGCACCATTTGATATAAAGACGGGTGAACTGCTCAAAAAATCGGACAAACCGACATATTCGGATGTATTTTCCGATGAGATATGCGAGCTTGCAAAAAATGATGATAAGATTGCTGCTATAACAGCTGCGATGCCAGACGGAACAGGACTTGCAAAGTTTGCAAGATGGTTCCCTGAAAGATTTTATGATGTCGGGATTGCGGAGGAGCATGCTGTCACATTTAGTGCTGGACTTGCGGCAGGCGGATTGAAACCTGTCTTTGCAGTATATTCGTCATTTTTGCAGCGTGCATTTGACCAGATACTGCATGATGTGTGTATACAGCAGCTTCATGTTGTATTTGCGATTGACAGGGCCGGACTTGTCGGAAGCGACGGTGAGACACATCAGGGAATATTTGATTTATCATTTTTAAATTGTATTCCTAACATGACAATTTTTGCACCAAAAGATGGGGAAGAGTTAAAGCTTGGACTTCGTTTCGGACTGCAGGATTACAATGGTCCTTTTGCAATAAGATATCCAAGAGGAGAAGTAACGGATGCTTTTGAAGATTTTGAAACAATGCCCGTTGTCTATGGAAAAGCAGAGATGATTCATAAAGGCAGTGAAATAGCACTTGTTGCGGTTGGCTCAATGGTTGAGACGGCATGTGAAGTAAGAAAGATTCTTAAAGAAAAAGGATTAGATGTCACAGTTGTTAATGAACGTTTTATTAAGCCGATTGATGCCGGCATGATTCATAAATTGTCATTTGACCACAAACTGATAGTTACAATGGAGGAAAATGTAGGACTTGGCGGATTTGGAGATACAGTCTGTCAATATGCAGATGATTCACAGCTTGATGTGAAAGTGCTTAATATTGCACTTCCTGATGATTATGTTGAACATGGCAATGTATCAATTCTCAAAAAAGAAGAAGGAATTGACGCAGCAGGTGTGGCAGACAGAGTGTTATCATTTTATACAAATATATAGAGGAAAAAGATATGGCAAAAGAAAGATTGGATGTTCTTCTTGTTAACAGAGGACTGGCTGTTTCAAGGGAAAAAGCAAAAGCAGTTATTATGTCAGGCTGCGTATATGTAGACGGACAGAAAGAAGATAAGGCTGGTTCTACATTTCCTGAAGAGGCACAGATAGAAGTAAGAGGCAATACACTTAAATATGTAAGCCGTGGCGGACTCAAATTAGAGAAGGCTATGGAGAATTTTGACGTTACGCTTGAAGGTAAAGTATGCATGGATGTAGGTTCGTCAACAGGCGGTTTTACGGACTGCATGCTCCAGAACGGTGCAGTTAAGGTTTATGCTGTAGATGTGGGACATGGACAGCTTGCATGGAAACTCCGTAATGATGAGCGTGTTGTCTGCATGGAAAAGACAAATATACGATATGTAACACCGGAAGATATTGCGGACAAAATCCAGTTCTCAAGCATTGATGTTTCATTTATTTCGCTTACAAAGGTTCTTGGCCCCGTAAAGGCACTTCTTGCCAAAGACGGACAGATTGTATGTCTTATAAAACCGCAATTTGAAGCCGGCAGGGAAAAGGTGGGCAAACATGGCGTTGTCCGTGATCCGGCTGTACATCTTGAGGTTATAAATATGGTTATTGATTTTGCTGTTTCAATTGGATTTGAAATTAAAAATCTTACATTTTCACCGGTAAAAGGACCGGAGGGAAACATTGAATATCTTTTACATCTTCAAAATCATGCAGAGGGAACATATGAAGAAGTTCCTGTTGATGCATCCACAGTTGTAGAAGAGGCACATGCTGCACTTGACAAATAAACAGGAGTTGGCAACTACCATGAGAAAATTCTATGTTATTTCAAACAAAAATAAGGACCCTGAACAGGTTTGTGCAAAAAAAATCTGTGATTATATTATAAATGCAGGGGGAGAATGTGAATATTACAGTTCTGACAAAAGCCGGCAGTCAGATGATTATAATTATACTGACAAATCAATTGTACCTGAAGATACAGAATGTGCCATTGTTCTTGGAGGCGACGGAACGCTTCTTCAGGCAGCGAGAGATTTAAATGAGCTTAATATACCTCTTCTTGGCGTAAATATCGGAACGCTTGGTTTCCTTACAGATGCTGATATGACATCATTTGGCAGTGCAATTGATGACATACTTGCCGGAAATTATGAGATAGACAGACGAATGATGCTTAATGGCAGGATTTTTCGTAAAGGGCAGCAGATATATGAAAATACAGCACTTAATGATATTGTTATCAACAGATGCGGAAATCTTCGTGTTATAGATTTTGATATTTATGTTAATGACCAGTATTTAAGTTCATATTCTGCTGATGGTGTGATTATTTCGACAGCTACAGGCTCGACAGCGTACAGCCTTTCAGCCGGTGGACCGATTATACAGCCGAATGCGGAACTTATGATGCTGACACCTATATGTCCTCATACGCTTAATAAAAGAAGTATTGTATTTGGTGCAAAAGATACTATTACAATAGTTATGAGTGATAACAAGCGGGTGCTTGAAGAAAGAATAGCAACATATGATGGTGAAAAGTTTTATAATGTTATTACAGATGACAAAATTGTGATAACAAAATCAGATAAAGTTTCTTCATTTATAAAAACGAATAAAGACAGTTTTTTGCAGCGTATTCGCGAAAAGCTTATGTGAGCCGCAAAAGGAGGGTATTGTGAAATCTGAAAGACATAGAAAAATTCTTGAAATTATAAATAAAAATGACATAGAGACACAGGAAGAACTTGCGGCAGCCCTTATTGATGCAGGCTTTAATGTAACGCAGGCAACAGTTTCAAGAGATATAAAAATGCTTAATCTCACAAAAATGGTTGTGAACGGACACAAAAAGTATGTTGTGTTTAAAAATGACAATAATAATATGAATGATAAGTATATACGTGTCCTTCGTGACGGTTTTTCTGATATGGATATGGCACAGAATATTCTTGTCATAAAGACAGTTCCGGGGATGGCGATGGCTGTGTGTGCGGCACTTGATGCGATTGATTATCAGGAGATTGTTGGCACAATTGCAGGCGATGATACGATAATGTGTGCTGTACGTTCTGTTGAGGATACAAAAAAACTTATGGAAAAATTAAAAAACATATTGAATTAATAGTGATTAAAGTATATAATGGATATATCGAACAGATGTTTTAAAGAACGGGAGTGATTATATGCTGACTAATCTACATGTAAAGAATCTGGCACTTATTGAAGAGGCAGATATTAATTTTTTTGACGGACTTAATATAATGACAGGTGAGACAGGTGCGGGCAAGTCTATTATACTTGGCTCTGTTAATATTGCACTTGGCGGCAAAGTTACAGCTGACATTATAAGAAAGGGGGCAGAGTATGCCCTTACGGAACTTGCTTTTCATATTGATGATAAGAAAAAAATAGCTGCACTTAAAGATATGGATATTGAAGATGCACAGGATGGGGATGTTATTATATCAAGAAAGATTATGCCAGGACGCTCGCAGATTAAAGTTAATGGAATGATCTGTACTGTATCACAGGTAAAAAGTATAGCATCACTTCTTATAGATATTCATGGTCAGCATGACAGTCAGCTTCTGTTAAAAGAAAGCAGCCATCTTGATATGATTGATTTGTATGGCGGCAGCACAGTTTCAGATGTCAGGAAAAGATATGATGTAGTATATAAACAGTACAGGGAAGCTTTATCACAGCTTGAGCAGATGGATACAGATGAGGAGAGCAGACAGCGTGAGATTTCATTTATTGAATTTGAACTGCATGAGATTGCATCAGCAGACCTGAAACGTGGAGAGGATGAAGAACTTGAAAGCGGATTCAGAAAGATGTCTAATTCACAAAGAATTATATCTGATTTATCAACAGCAGTGCAGCTTCTGTCAGAAGGTTCTGATAATGTCATGGATATGATGGGGATAGCTGTCAAATCGGTTATTGAGGCATCATCATTTGATGAGTCACTTAAATCAGTTGCGGATTCGTGTTCTTGTGCTGAAGATATGATTTCGGATGTATGCAGACAGATTTCTGATTATGTTAATGATTCTTCTTATGATGAGGAAGAATATAAAGAAGTTGAAGAAAGACTTGATATGATTAATTCTTTTAAGCTCAAGTATGGAAGGACTATAGATGATATTCTTGAATATGCCGATAAAAGGCAGGAGAAACTTGATGCACTGTATCATTATGATGCATCACTTGCCCAGCTGAAAGAGACTGTTCATGAAAAGGAAGAAGAGTTACAAAAGCTTGCGGATGAACTTACAGCTGCAAGAAAGAAAGCAGCATCTGGCTTTTGCAAAAAAGTAAGTGAAGGGTTATCTGAGCTTAATTTTCTTAATCATGAATTTAATGCTGAATTTGAACAGACAGGTCATTTTACTTCTAATGGAGGCGACTTTGTTAAGTTTATGATATCAACAAATGTCGGTGAGCCATTAAAACCGCTTTCAAAAGTTGCTTCGGGCGGTGAACTGTCAAGAATAATGCTTGCGATAAAGACTGTTATGGCAGGAAAAGATGATACGCAGACGCTTATATTTGATGAGATAGATGCTGGAATAAGCGGACGTACGGCCCAGCTTGTCGGTGAAAAGTTAAAACAGCTGTCTTGTGGACACCAGATAATATGCATAACACATCTTCCTCAGATTGCATCTATGGCTGATACGCATTTTGTTATAGAAAAGACGGCATCCGGTGATGTTACAACAACAGATATACGCCAGCTTTCAGATGAGAATAGCATTGATGAACTTGCAAGACTGCTTGGTGGAAGTGCAATAACGGATGCTGTAAGAAATAATGCAGTCGAAATGAAAAATATGGCAAAGGCATTTTTGAAAAAATAGACATTTATGGCAGGATTATGCTGCTTATTTGACAGTAATAACCTGATTTATTATTAATTGAAATGCAGATACTATTTTTATAAATCCTAATTTGTTTAAAGTGCGAAGGACATTTTGTGCAGGAGAATTCCTGTATTATAAGTGTTTTGTGCAGGTTTGTACAGGAGGAATTTTATGAAAGGTATGTGCAGTTTAAAAAAGAAAATACATGCAAAAACAATTCTGTCTGTGCTTGCAGGAATAATAGCCGGTATTGCAATATTTGCAGGCGGATGTATATATGTTTACAATGTGTGCAGTGATATACCGCAGCAGATATATGTTGTATGCAATCAGGATACAACAATTGATTTGAATGTTCCTGTTGTTGCAACTGCAGATGCGGGGGTGGATACGAGTGCAGATCTGTCAAAGCCGTTTACTGTAAAGGCTGACACAACAGGCGATTATGAGCTTGCACTCAAATTATTCGGCATTATACCGCTTCCGTCTGTCAATGTATGTGTAGTAGATGAAAAGTATCTGTATCCGGGTGGATTTCAGGTTGGACTATACCTGAAAACAGAGGGAATCTATGTTGCAGGAACAGGTGAGTTCAAAGACAGCACAGGTAATATGGTCTGTCCGGGTATGGAGGCAGTTCAGGCGGGAGATTATATAACAGCAGTTGATGGAAGTTATATTAATTATAAATATGAGCTTAATAAATATATCCAGACTAAAAAGGAGGAGCCCGTTGTACTTACAGTCAAAAGAGACAGTGGTATTTTTGATACATCTGTGACACCGGTACGTACTGATGAGGGGGATTATAAGGTCGGAATATGGGTTAAGGATGACGCACAGGGGATAGGTACGCTTACTTATATTGATTCTGATAATAATTTTGCGGCACTTGGACATGGAATCAGTGTCAATCAGTCGCAACAGACATTAAGCATTAATTCGGGAAGCCTGTATAATACCAGAATAGTTTCAATTGTAAAAGGACAAAAAGGAACGCCGGGAGAATTTATCGGAACAATTGATTATAAAGGGGTTAACAGGATTGGCAATATTGAAAAGAATTCTGTGTGCGGAGTGTTTGGGAGTATGACTAAGGATATGGTAAATGAGTATGGAATAACTCCCGTGAAAGTTGGTTTTAGTCAGGAAGTCCATAAAGGAAAAGCATATATCAGGATGTATGCGGATGGTGGTTTTAAAGATTATGAGATAAAAATAACAGGCTTGTCATATAGTTCGGATAAGAATATTACTTTAAAAGTTGTATCAGATGAACTCATAGACAAAACTAATGGCGTTGTTCAGGGAATGAGTGGATGTCCTATAATTCAGGATGATAAGATAGTTGGTGCTGTGACGCACGTTTTTATTGATGACCCATCATGCGGATATGGGATATTTATTGAGAATATGCTGCCGGACTGATTGGACGGCGTGATTATGTCGAATTATGTCGAATGGTGCGATAAATATATATTGATTATTTCTCCGTCAGAAAATATAATAAAATTCGATATAAAATTTTTTGAGCGGAGGGCAGAAAAATGGGATGTTTAAAAATAGCAATTGCAGATGATAACGAAAATATGCTGCGTGCATTAGGTCAGGTTATTAATGGGGAGAGCGACATGAACCTTGTTGGTACTGCAACTAACGGTAAAGACACATATGATATTATAAAGAGCAAAGAGCCTGATGTTGTTCTGCTTGATATTATTATGCCTAACGGAGATGGGCTTGCTGTTATGCAGAAAGTCCAGCAGGATAAAGAGATAAAGAAAGAACCGGCATTTATCATAATAAGTGCAGTTGGAAAAGAAAGTGTTACGGAAGATGCTTTCAATATGGGAGCGGTATATTACTTTATGAAACCATTCAGCAATGATGCACTTTTAAGCAAAATAAGATATGTAAAAAATGAAGTGAAAAAGAAAAATTCGGCTGCGACAGACAAAAATATATGTACGGCTGATAATATGGCTGTTAATGAAAGAAATCTTGAAGCTGATATAACAGGCATGATTCATGATATAGGGATTCCTGCACATATAAAAGGGTATCAGTATCTTCGTGATTCAATAATGCTTTCGGTAAAAGACCGTGATGTAATTAACAGTATCACAAAAATATTATATCCGACTATAGCAAAGATGTATCAGACAACATCGAGCCGTGTTGAAAGAGCAATCCGTCATGCAATAGAGGTTGCATGGAACAGGGGAAATACAGAAACACTTAATGATTTGTTCGGATATACAATAAGCAATAGAAAAGGCAAGCCTACAAATTCGGAATTTATTGCTCTTATTGCAGATAAAATCAGGCTTGAGTATAACATTAAATAGTACGTGGGTATCATATACGACATAAAAATCTTGCGTATAAAGCACAAATATATTATAATAATCTTATATGGATAAAAAATATTATTATAAGTTATAGAGGTTTGTGTTAATGCGTAAAAGAATAATAAGATCGCTTACAGCGACAGTTTTAATTACATCAATCATGGGAATGACAGTTCTTGCGGATGAAGTTACTGATATTAAGAACCAGCAGAACAGTCTTGCACAGGAAAAGCAGAATGTAGAGGATGAACTCGCATTTCTTCTCACTCAGATGGACGAGCTTGAATTATCAATGGCTCAGAAGAATGATGAGATAGAGCAGGCTAACAAAGATCTTGCATCTGCACAGCAGAAGTTTAACTCACAGCAGGATGATATGAAATTGAGAATCAAATACATGTATGAAGACCAGTCAACAAGTCTTTCGGAAGTATTTCTTTCATCAAAGAACATGAGTGAAGTGCTTAATAAGGCTGAATATGTACAGCAGGTATATGATTACGACAGAAGCAAGCTTGATGAGATGTCTAATACTGCAAAGAGTATTTCGAATCTTATGGTAAGTCTTGAGAATGATAAAAAGTCACTTGAAAATATGGCATCAGAACTTACATCAAAGCAGGCTCTTTTGTATACAACTCTTGATGATTTGAATTCAAAAGATGCAGATTTATCATCAAAACTTAAAGATGCACAGCAAAGAGCAGCTGCGGCAGTTGCTGCGAAGGCTGCACAGGCTGCTACAACGGCAAGTTCAAATGTAACAGCACCAACAACTGCTAATAATGATTCAGCACTTGCATCTAATGTTGTTTCGCTTGCATATTCACTTCTTGGAGTTCCATATGTATCAGGCGGTTCAAGTCCTTCAGGTTTTGACTGTTCAGGATTTACGTCATATCTTTACAGACAGTATGGTGTATCTTTGTCAAGATCATCATCTGCACAGGCATATGGTGGTGAATCAGTTCCACTTGCAAGTGCACAGCCGGGTGATATTATATGTTATCCAGGACATGTTGCATTATATATTGGTGGTGGACAGATTATTCATGCTCCTTATCCGGGTGAAGTTGTAAAAGTTGCATCTGTTAATATTATGAGTATTACTGACGTAAGACGTTATTGGTAATTGCATGTTTTCATGCAGAAGGAGGGCGTAATGAAAAATGTTTTGTTTATTGCATCTGAGGCAGTGCCATTTATAAAGACAGGCGGACTTGCAGATGTTGTTGGTTCACTTCCAAAGTATTTTAACAAGGATGAATTCGATGTTCGTGTAATGATTCCAAAGTATACATGTATACCATGGGAATACCGCAAAGATATGGTTTATAAGACACATTTTTATATTGATCTGGCATGGCGTTCACAGTATGTTGGCGTATTTGAACTTCAATATAATGGAATTACATTTTATTTTATTGACAATGAGTTCTATTTTTCAGGACCTAAACCATACAGCTGGATTCATGAAGATATAGAAAAGTTTGCATTTTTCAGTAAAGCAGCTCTTTCAGCTATTCCGGTTCTCGGATTTAAGCCGGATATTATTCATTGCCATGACTGGCAGACAGGACTTATTCCTGTATATCTCAAAGAAAGATTTTCACAGGGAGAATTTTATCAGGGAATTAAGTCAATTATAACAATACATAATCTCAAGTTTCAGGGAATATGGGACATTAAAAAAGTTAAAGACATTACAGGACTTCCAGATAGTTATTTTACACCTGATAAGCTTGAAGCGTATAATGATGCCAATTATTTAAAGGGCGGAATTGTATATGCTGACAGAGTTACAACTGTAAGTGCCACATATGCGGAAGAGATAAAGACTCCTTTTTACGGAGAGCATCTTGATGGACTTATGAATGCACGTGCTAATTGTCTTTCGGGTATCGTAAATGGTATCGATTATGATGTATACAATCCTGAGACAGATAAGAGTCTTGTGGCTAATTATAATCAGGTTACATTCCGTAAGGAGAAATGGAAGAACAAGGTTGCACTTCAGAAAGAACTTGGACTTACAGAGGATAAAGGTAAATTCATGATAGGCATAGTTTCAAGACTTACAGATCAGAAGGGACTTGATCTTATAGCCTATGTCATGGATGAGTTATGTGCTGATGATATACAGCTTGTCGTACTTGGTACAGGTGATGAAAAGTATGAAAATATGTTCAGACATTATGATTGGAAATATAATGACAGAGTATCAGCTAATATATACTACTCAGAGGAAATGTCACATAAGATATATGCGGCATGTGATGCATTTCTTATGCCATCACTGTTTGAACCATGCGGACTTAGCCAGCTTATGTCATTAAGATATGGAACAGTTCCTATTGTTAGGGAAACAGGTGGACTTAAGGATACAGTAGAACCTTATAATGAATACGAAAGCACAGGTACAGGTTTCTCGTTTGCTAATTATAATGCACATGAGATGCTTAGTATAGTTAATTATGCTAAAAGCGTATACTATAATCATAAGAGAGAGTGGAATAAGATTGTTGACAGAGGCATGAATAAAGATTTCTCATGGAAGAGTTCTGCAAAGAAGTATGAGGAACTTTATAATTCTTTATAATATGATGGAACATAAGAACTAACCACTTGACTTAAAGTGATATAATATGATATTATATCACTTGTCTGCGGATGTGGCGGAATGGCAGACGCAGCAGACTCAAAATCTGCCGATGGTGACATTGTGCGGGTTCAAGTCCCGCCATCCGCATTATAACTTTTTCCAGTATCTTTATATATAAAGGTACTGGAATTTTTTATATTAATAATTGTTAATTTATTAACCTTATTGTTTCTAAATAAAAACTTAATAATACTTTAATTTCTATAAAAAAAAGATTATAATTCATTAGCAAAATAAATTATAGAAATAAATTTAGGAGGAATAGGTTATGTTACCATTATGGCTGTGCATTCCTTTTGCGGGATTGCTATTATGTATCGCAATTATGCCTCTTGTCAAAGCTGAATGGTGGGAAAGCCATCAGTTACATGCAGTTATATTATGGTCGATACTTTTTATTATACCTTTT
>OGMB01000214.1_pt1 | contig 34879 bp, 30 predicted proteins | sample 1573001 | NCBI WGS metagenome assembly OGMB01 (sample SAMEA2581921, study PRJEB24529) | metagenome | biome: Human gut stool | place: China | collected 2011
TATTCTTCAAGCTATAACTATTCCTTCGCCCTTTGGCTCTGAATAGTATCAAAAATCTAATGCAAGACGGATCAGGGCAATGTCTGCTCTGGCAAAAGTTCTCGGGCTGCCGTCTTCCGTGATCGTAATGTTATCTGCATTGAAGCTCTCCAGAATGCCAGAAAACTCTTTGCATTTGTCAATGGGCTTGAACAGCTTGATCTCTACTTCTTCACCGATGCTCTTCTGCAAATGCTTATCCTTTTTCAGCGTTCTACCCAGTCCCGGGCTGCTGACTTCCAGAATGTAAGCATCCGGAATGAAATCAGCCTTGTCCAGAGCTTCGGATAATGCTCTGCTGACATTCTCGCAATCCAGAATGTTCACACCTTCCGGCTTGTCGATGTAAGCTCTCAGATAGTAGTCACTGCCTTCTTTTACATACTCCACATCGTAGATCTCCACCTGACTTACTTCTGCGATGGGCGTCAGCAGTTCTTCGGTTCTGTTTTCGTAGTCCTCTCGTTTGGACATGTAGGCCCTCCTTTACTGATATGAGCTGTCGTTACAACAACAAGAAAGAGTGGCGCGCGTCCACTCTTACTCTAGTAATCATCTTTAAACTATACACAGTATAGACCCTGTGTGAAAAAATGTCAATAGGGTCTTGCAAACATTCGGATTCCGCTGATTTGCTTCGCAAATCGCTTCTTCCTCATGTTTGGGCGGTTCCCTGATTCAGCCGCAGGCGCATGCAAGCATGCCCTGCGGCTGAATCGGTCACCTGGTATTACAAGTAGTTATGCGTTTCAAAGTACAGTTCGTTCACGTGTTCGGAATGCAAAAGCTTATGGGCGGTGCGGCTGAGGGGCTTGCCCAGGAACTCTTCGTAGGCCTTCTGTACCTCGGGGTTCTCATGGGAGAAGCGAAGCTTTCTCTCACTGTCCAGACGGTACAGGGTGCCTCCGCGCCGCTCCGCGAATTCGCATCCGTCGTGGATGGGCTGTCCGCCGCCTCCGACACAACCACCGGGGCATGCCATGACTTCCACGAAATCATAGGATACCCTTCCTGCCTTAATGTCCTCCATCAGCTTCTCCGCATTGGCCAGTCCGCTGACCGTACAGGTATGTAAGGTCTGATCTCCCAGTGTGAAGTCTGCTTCTCTTCTGCCGTCTCTTCCCCGGACTGCCCGGAAAGCATCTGCTTCCGGATTCTTGCCTTCCACTACTGCATATGCGGTACGAAGTGCTGCCTCCATGACACCGCCGGTGACGCCGAAGATCACTCCGGCACCGGTGCTTTCTCCCAGAGGAGAATCAAAAGCCTGCTCCTTTAAGAACCGGGTATTGATATGCTCGGCACGGATCATCCGCACGAATTCTCTTGTGGTCAGTACAATATCCACATCCTGTCCGGCTCCGGCGCTCTTCATATAAGAAAGAGAAGCCTCTCTCTTCTTGGATACGCAGGGCATGATGGAGATACAGCAGATATTATTGGGATCAATCCCTTTCTTCTGTGCAAAATAAGTCTTCGCCATGGCACCGAACATCTGCTGGGGGGATTTTGCCGTGGACAAATTCCGCAGATACTCCGGATACTTCTTGGACACGAAGCTTACCCAGCCGGGACAGCAGGAGGTAAACATGGGCCATGCGTATTTCCGGGAATTGCCCAGCCGCTCCAGCAGTTCGTTTCCCTCTTCCATAATCGTCAGATCCGCTGCGAAGTTGGTATCAAATACATAGTCAAAACCGATGCGCTTCAGCGCTGCCACCATTTTGCCCTCGGAAGCTTCCTCCGCATTCAGTCCCAGTTCCTCGCCCCATGCGGTTCTTACCGCCGGTGCCACCTGGACTACTGTGACCTTCTCGGGATCCGCCAGTGCCTCGAAAGCCTTGTATGTATCGTCTCGTTCCCGCAATGCTCCGGTAGGACAATGGGTAATACACTGTCCACACAGTGTACAGTCGGAGCAATCAATGGTCTTATTATCCGCCACATCTACTGTGGTACGGGATCCGGTGTTCTGTACATCCCAGACATGCATGGCCTGGACTTTATCGCAGATCTGTACACAGCGCATACATTTAATACATTTTCTGGAATCCCGGATCAGAGGGAAAGAATGATCCCAGGGTGTCTCGGGAACCTCCTCGGTAAAAGGTACTTCCAGAATTCCCAGATCGTTGGAAATCTGCTGTAAATTACAGTTACGGCTTCTGACACAGGTGGCACAGTGACAATCATGCTGGGACAGGATCAGTTCCACATTTGTCTTGCGCACACGGCGTACCTTCGGAGAATTGGTATACACTACCATTCCCTCTTCCACCGGGCTGTTGCAGGCTGTGATCAGCTTGCTTTTTCCCTGCACTTCCACCACGCAGACCTTGCAGGCACTGATCTCATTGATGTCTTTTAAAAAGCACAGATGCGGTACTTCGATTCCCACGCCTGCTGCCGCGCTCATGACGCTGGTTCCCTCCGGGACCTGCAGCTGCACGCCGTCTATTGTAAGGTTTATCATTTTCTCGCCCATTGTTTGCTCCTCTTTTTACCAGATGGCAGCTCGGCCGCCCTTTAAGCTTCCGTAGCCGTATTTATCGCAGCGTAAGCATCTGCCCGCTTCCTGGCAGGCTTCCTGCTTCGTCATGCCGCATTCAAATGCATCGAAATTCGTCTTGCGCTCTCCAGCTTCCTTTTCACTCAGCTGGATCCGTCCGCAGGGTTCCTTGTCCTCGTAGGATACCGGCGGGATCTCCACATCACAGGGTACTACATGGTGGTAACCCAGATATTCATCGATATTGGCTGCAGCTACTTTTCCGGCGGCAATGGCACGGATGACGGTAGCCGGACCGGTCACACAGTCACCACCGGCAAATACACCGTGGACATCCTTGACTTCACTGTCACTCATGGCAGTAATGGTGCCTCGTTTTACGGAGATACCCGCCTCCTCGAAATGGCGGGTCTCGATACCCTGACCGATGGCCACCACGACGATATCACAGGGGATTCGAAGGAGAGGCACATCCGCCTGGATCGGACGGGCTCGTCCCCAGGCATCGATGGGGCCGATGATCTGCGGTTCTACCCACAGAGCCGTCACATTGCCGTTCTCGTCGGCTTCGATCTTGTGAGGTGCTTTCAGGCTGTAAAGCTCTGCGCCCTCTGCGATGGCGCCTTCCACTTCTTCAGGAAGCGCCGTCATATCGGTCTGTCTTCTGCGGTAGGCAATTCCCACCTTTTTCGCACCCAGACGAATGGCGGAACGGGTACAGTCCATGGCTACGTTACCGCCGCCGACTACGACTACGGTCTTGTCCTTGAAGTCCGGCATGTCATCGTCACCGATGCGGCGCAGCATTTCCACTGCAGACATGACACCGTTGGCATCCTCTCCCTCGATACCGATCTTTTTATCCGTATGGGCACCGATGGCAATATAGACTGCATCGTATTCTTCGTGCAGTTTATTATAAGAAATCTCACCTTCGCCGTTGCCGACTCTGGTGTTCAATTTCACTTCCACTCCGGTGGACAGAATAGTGTCAATGTCCTCCTGTAAGCGTTCTCTTGGAAAACGATAGTTGGGAATTCCGTAGCGCAGCATACCGCCCAGCTTGCTCTTTTCCTCAAATACCACGGCATGGTGTCCCATCAGCTCCAGATAATATGCCGCAGACAGTCCGCCGGGGCCTCCGCCGATGATTGCTACTTTTTTACCGGTGCTCTCCGCTTTCTCAGGCGCAGGAACCGTGTTGGCTCTGGCATTGTCCACTGCCATACGCTTCAGGCCGCGGATATTGATGGCACTATCGATCATGTTGCGGCGGCATCTTGCCTCACAGGGATGCTCACAGATCAGGGCACAGGCGGTGGGGAAAGGATTGTCCTTGCGGATCAGCTTTACGGCATCTGTATAACGCTCTTCCTTCACCAGTGCTATGTAACCGGGGATATCCACACCTGCGGGGCACAGCGCCACACAGGGAACCGGCTGGGTAATATGGCAGGAACATTTTCCCCCATGTTCAATGTGATAGACATAATCCTCACGGAAGCCTTCCAGTCCGGCCAGTACCATATGGGCCGCCTCGTAACCGATGGCACAGTCAGCGGAGTCCACAATGTCGGAAGCGGTATCCCGGATCAGATCCAGTGTCTTCAGGGTGGCTTTGCCTGCCAATACATCCTCCATCAGGTTCTGCAACTGCCCCAGTCCCACACGGCAGGGCACACATTTACCACAGGTCTGGGCATGACACATTTTCAGAAAAGAAAGCTGCAGGTCCACCGGACATAATCCGGGCGGGCTGGCGATAATTCTTCTCTCCAGATCTTTGTACAGGCGTTCCACCGTAAGCTGTGCTTTATTCGGGGTAGCTATCTTCAATCGGCTCATAATCTTCTCCATTCTGCGGGCTGATGCCTGCGTTACTTTTATGCCCTGCGCCACGGGCGCTGCCGGCAACGGCTATGGCGTGCTGCTCTCCGTCTGCGGGCGCGGTGTTTTACTGACACGTACTATGGCATTGGCCACCTGAGCTGGCTGCCTGTTACGCCGTGTAAGCGCTTACATTTTGTTTTTTAAAAAATAGCCGTTTCTTGTCGGCTACTGATTTTTGTATATGTGCAATTGTATCCTAAATAATAAAAACTATCAATAGTTTTTAGGAAAGTTAATTTTTTATCTATCTTTTTGTGGAATATGCATGAGGATGTTTGTCTGACGTGTATGTAAGCTCTTACATTTCAATTTCTTATTTTGCCAGATTCATGGCACCGCTCTCTCAAATTCTGTTTTTCATAAAATGCCCTCTATATTTGCTTTTTATGAAAAAAATAGCCCCGGTGGAACAGGCTGTCAGAAACAAAAAATGACAGGCTAATCCGCCGGAGCTATATTGCCTATGATATTAATCTTTTTACACCGTCACGATCACGCCGCCATCGTTGGCGTACATGCTGCTGACACCGCGGGTGTCCATGATCAGGCATCCTTTGAACTCTGCCTTTTCCATAAGAAGCTTCTTCATGGTCTCGGCGCGGTCAGGAGCATTGCAGTGGGTGATCATCAGGAAACGTTCCTTCGTATCCCCTGCCTCTTCCAGAACGATCTCCGCCATTCTTCGGAGTGCTTTCTTCATGCCGACGCTCTGGCCTCTCTGCACGATACTGCCCTTGTCTCCGGCCATGATCGGCTTGATGCTTAAAGTAGATGCCACCAGTGCCTTTACACCTGTCAGTCTGCCATTCTTGCGCAGAGTGTCCAGATTATCCAGTACAAAATAGGTATGCACATTGCTGCGGAACTCTTCGATCTGCTTCACGATTTCTTCGAAGGAAAGGCCCTGCTCTTCCAGTTCTACCAGTTTCTTCACGATCTGGGTCTCACCACAGCTGGCGGACTCGGAATCGATGACGTGGATCTGCTTCTTCCCGTATTTTTCCCGATACAGATTCATACCAAGCACCGCACTGTTGTAGCTTCCGCTGAGGTGGGAGGATAAAGTGATCACATACACATGCTCTGCTTCTGTGTGGTAGGCTTCCCTGAAACGCTCTGGGGAAGGGCATGCCGACTTGGGACATTTCGGACACTCTGCCACCTTTTTCAGGAATTCCGCCTGATCAAAATTCTCATCATCCTGAATCTGGTAATCTCCCACTTCCAGTCCCAAAGGCACGATCTCGAACCGGGAATCCTGCAAATATTCTTCCGGCAATTCACAACAGCTGTCTACTACGATTTTAAAACTCATATTAATCTCCATATCATTGATTGCAGCTATTCAAAAATATAACTCCCAAAGAGTCATTCTGCGAATGGGGCACTGAATAGTTACAATTATTTTCATTTTTTAAAAACCATACTATGTAGTTTTTAATACTACTTATAATAACACGAAACATTCCGTTCGTAAAGCCTTTACACAAAATATTCATATTCCCTTTTCGGCGGACTTCGTTTATACTATTTCTATATAGTCAGCATATTATGATGCCGGGGCCAAAAGTCCCCGACTTTGATGCCTACGGATTGTTCCGTTTCGACCGAAGCTCCTCACAGAGTTCTTCTCACAAACATATAAGGAGTCCCTATGATCGCATTACAGATTACATCCATGAAAAATTTTATGAATCACCTGCTGGTAGCGGATACTTTCGATCCTTTCCTGCTGGAAGAAGCCACCGTCAGTACGGCTCTCACCGTGACGATCGACGGGCATATCAACAAGGACTTCTATCCCGCGGACGAACGGGGGGAAGACTGCATTCCCTGGGATCTGCAATCCTGGAGCAAAATAAAAGGACTGTGCTTCGACCTGATCAAGGGAAAACACACTCCTTTGTATTTTAAATTCGTACTTCATATGCAGCCGGATAAAGCCGCCGCCATGCTTACAAAAGCCCAGGTGGACCCTGACGTCATCCGGGCACTGGTGCTGAACATCCGCTACGACGGGGAAAAGACCGTTCTCACCACCGGGTGCGCCTACCAGACCTTCACCATGGACAAAAGTGCCGACACCGCATGGGACAAGGCATTAAAAAAATATCTTGATCTGAAGGGTATCTCCTACGAAGAACTCTGATCCCGCTCTCCGGGGTATCCCCAGTTCTTCGAATCATTCGTAGGAGCGGTTCCTGACGGTCACTCCTTCATCTTCGGTTTGCTGAGCAGGCTCGCCAGATAACCGAAGATCAGCGCTGCGGAGGTTCCCACGGCTCCGGCCTTGAATCCTCCGGCAAACAGTCCTAAAAATCCCTGTTCCTGCACTGCTTCTTTCACGCCCTTCATTAATACATTTCCAAATCCAAGCAACGGTACACTGGCGCCGGCTCCCGCATAATCCTGAAACGGTTCATACCAGCCAAGTGCACTGATGACCGCACCGGTGACCACCAGAAGCACCATGATGCGTCCCGGCATCATCTTCGTTTTTTCCATTAATATCTGCACCAAAGCACAGATCAGGCCGCCCACCCAGAAAGCATTGATATAATCCATTCTCTGCATTTCCCCCTTACTATCTGTTTAAGGACAGTCTCTGCACTTTTTCTTAAAATTATGCATTCTTTGATTTATGCATTCTTTTTGCCAAAACGAAACCATTCCGGCGATCTGCCTGGCTGTCAGTGTCTGATCAGTAGTCAGAAATCCGATCTTATAGGCGATCCATCCGGAGATCGTGGCAATGACGGATTCCAGGCTCATGATCAGTGCCGCCACCGTAGGATTCAGTCCTTTCTGGCCTACGATCTGTAAGGTATAACCCACACCACAGCTTAAAACACCGGCATATAACAGGGCTCCCAGGCCTTCCTGCAGCTGACCGAAGGTGGGCTGTCCCCAGATGAGTGCTCCGATGCAGCAGACCACTCCACAGACCGTGAACTGGATACAGGATACCACAGCTCCGTCAATTCTTGCTGCATAATGGTCAACGGTCATGATCTGTATGGCAAATGCAATGGCACATAAAAATACCATGATATCTCCGGCTCCGAGACGCAGGGACTCGGTCATGCAGAGCAGATACATGCCCACGGCTGCCATGACTGCTGCCGCCCAGACCACCGGCGCCACTTTTTTCTTCAGAAAGATACCGAACATGGGGACAAAAATGATATATAGCGTTGTGATAAATCCCGCCTTACCGACACTGGTGTATTTAATACCGAACTGCTGCAAGGTACTGGCGATCGTTAGGAAAATGCCACACAAAAATCCTGCTTTCACATTCAGTTTCCAGTCAAGGGGCGCAGCTTTGTCCCCTGCAATCTTTCTGCTGATCAGAATATACACCAGAATGCTGGCGGCACCGATCAGGGAACGGACACCGTTAAAGGTGAACGGATGCATATAGTCCATGCCCTTGCTCTGGGAGACGAACGCCATGCCCCAGATGGCAGCCGTTAACAGCAGGATCAGGCTGTTTCTCGTAGTTTTTGTTCTCGTATTTTCCATAGTTGTATTTTCCATTCCTTATATTTTTCGTTCCTTGCTGCTTTACGGTTATGTGATCTTGTCAGGGCTGTTTCTTATATCTCTCAGCAATCTCCGCCACTACATCCCGCAGCATTTTTCTGCTACAGTCTATGATCAGATCCGCATATTTTTCATACAAAGGGGTTCTCTCCTCGTACAGGTCCCTCAATGTCTGACCGGGCTGCAGGGTCACACCTCTGGCATTCAGATCTCCCAGCCGCTGTTCCACTTCCTCATAAGGAAGCTTCAAATATACCACGGTGCTGATATCCCGCAGATGCTGCATGCCCTCCGGCTCGTAGCAGGCGCTTCCGCCGGTGGCAATGATGCTGTTTTCCAGATTCAGAGAGGCATTTACGTTGCTCTCGATCTGCCAGAAGCCCTCCACTCCGTGTTCCGTGATGAGTTCATGCAATAATTTACCGTGTCTTTCCTGGATCACCAGATCCGAATCCACAAAACGTCTGCCCAGGCGCTTTGCCAGAACCACGCCTACCGTACTTTTTCCCGAACCCGGCATGCCGATCAGAGTAATATTATTTTTCATAAGTTTCTCCTGTCTCTACACAAGAAAATCGCCGCCTGTAAGCGACGATCTTCCGTCCTGTTCTTCTTTATAACCTTCGTAGCGCCCCATTTGCAGAACTGCCTCTGTGGGGATTTTGCCCCCGACATCATGCTATTTGCTCATGGTGGTTACTTACACTTTATACTTCCGCAATGACTTCCACTTCACATAATACGTTCTTGGGAAGGGTCTTGACTGCAACACAGCTTCTGGCAGGATTCTCAGTAAAATATTTCGCATAGACCTGATTGAAAGCTGCGAAATCGCCCATATCTGCCAGGAAACAGGAAGTCTTGGCCACTCTGGTGTAATCGGTGCCTGCTGCCTTTAACAGCTCGCCGATGTTCTTCATTACCTGCTCTGCCTGCTCTTCAATCGTGGTGCCGTGGATCTCTCCGGTTGCAGGATCAATAGGGATCTGACCGGATGCGAAAAAGATATTGCCCAGTACGATTCCCTGGGAATAAGGTCCGATTGCTGCGGGTGCTTTGTCTGTTGAAATCTTCTGTAACATAATATTCTCCTCTTCTTCCTATAATTACGCCCTGAGGATGCTTCCGGATCCTGGCACATCCAAAATCCGATGCAGCATGCACATAGCGTTTACTTCGTCATATCTACCTCCGGCTCATCAAATTCCGCCGTCACGTAGAATCCTCTGGAATTCTCCACGATATCCGCCACAACTCCTTCGCGATTCTTCAACCGATAACGAAAAGGAATATTGGGGGACATGGCCAGAGACGGGTCTATCGTATAATAATAGTTACTGGGCAGAAGTCCCTCGGTCACTGTGATCTTCTGTCCGACCTCCAACAGTCCCGGCCGCTCCATCTTAAATTCTATCCTGCGCATTTTGACTCACCAGCCATTCCCGGCATAATGTGTTTTCGCCGTTTGAGGTTTATTTTACCAGTAACTTACAGCGCTTGCAAGAGTGTGTTTCATTTCTGACCTGCTGCTTTTCCCTATTTCACCGCCGGACTCTCCAATACTACCGCATGTGCGATCCCCGGCACGCTTTTACCTTCGTTGAAACTGGTCTTACTGAGCAGGGCGCCGGTGGGTAGAAAGAGGACTTTTTTCCACTCGCCGGATTCCAGCTTCGGCAGGATGTATGCCGCCAGGGTCACAGCGCTGCATCCACAGCCGCTGCCTCCGGCGTGGGTGTCCTGGGCTTCTGCGTCAAAAATCTCGATACCGCAGTCCATGTGCCGGTCGGCGATGTCAATTCCCTTTTCCCGCAAAAAATCGATCAATACCGTCTGTCCCACGCTTCCCAGATCCCCGGTGATGATCCGGTCATATTCTTCCGGGGTCACATGAAAATCTTCCATGTGACGGGCAACGGTGTCTGCAGCGGCCGGTGCCATGCATGCTCCCATGTTCATGGAGTCTTTCAGGCCGTAATCCACGATCCTTCCGGGAGTCATGCCGGTAATGTGGGCTCTGCACTTCTGATTTAGTCCCAATGCAAAGGCTCCGCTTCCCGTCACCGTCCAGCTGGCAGACAGAGGTCTCTGGCTCCCATAATCTAACGGAAAACGGAACTCCTTCTCCGCACTGGCAAAATGACTGGAGGTCACACAGACCACATGCTCCGCATAGCCTCCCGCTGTCATCACAGCTCCCAGTGTCAGCGCTTCCCCGCAGGTAGAGCAGGCACCGTAGACTCCAAACAGAGGAATATTGTAAGCGGAGATACCGAAGGAAGTGGCAATGCACTGCCCCAACAGATCACCGGCGAAGAGATACGACACATCCTCCGCTTTCCATCCGGCCTTTTCCATGACCATGTAGACTGCGTCCTTCTGGAGATTACTTTCCGCCTCTTCCCAGGTCTTACAGCCGAAGAGATCATCCTCTCCCACCATGTCGAACAGGGTGCCTAACGGTCCTTCGCCTTCTTTTTTTCCCACGATACTGGCACCGGCGATCACACACACCGGCTGTGCCAGACGGATACTGCTTCTTCCCACTCTCTGATTCATAATTTCTCCTTCCATGCGATAACACTGCATTCTTTTTTGTCAGTGTTCCCGCATTAGGGAAGAATTATGAATTACAAAAAATTGTAACTATTCAGAACCCCATTCGCAAAACCGCTACTTCGTAGCTTTCCTTTTGCTCATGTGGTTACTTCGCCATATAAAACTGCTTATCTGCCTGAATGCAAGCATTCGCAGAACGCAGTTTTGCATGGCTCTGAATAGTTACAAAATATCTCCTCCAGCGCCCCAATCACCTTCTGTAATATCTCATCCGCCATATCCGAATAGTGAATGACCAGAATTCCCCGATATTTCTGCGCATCCGCAAAGCAATATTCCGACAGACAGTTCACGAGAATTCCCCGCTGTCTGGCCGCCCACTTGATCTCCACATCACTAAGTTCCGTCCGCACATGCAGCAGAAAATGAGTCCCGGCATCATCCTGATAGATCTGGCTGATCTGACTTAAAGGTGACTCCCGAAACATCCGGCAGATCCGCTCCCGCTGCCCTCTGTAATCGTTGAGCAGTCTCCGGATATGGCGTTCAAAATACCCTTTTTCCAGAAACGCTGCCATGGCATACTGTTCAAAACCGGATACCGTGCAGGAATAAAAATTCATAGTGGAAATATAGCGTTCCATCAATTTCTCCGGCAGCACCATATAGCCGATACGCAGGGATGGCACCATGGTCTTGGAAAAAGTGTTGATGTAAATAACTCTGTGGTTGCGGTCCATGGACTGCATGGAGGGAACCGGCTTTCCCACCATGCGGAATTCACAATCGAAATCGTCCTCCACGATATAGCGCTCCGGTTCCTCCGCCGCCCAGCGAAGCAGTTCCTGCCGTCTTCCCACTGGCATGACCAGTCCGATGGGAAAATGATGTTCCGGCGATACATGCGCCACGGTAATACCCTTTTGATCCAGCTGTTCCACTTTCATTCCCTGACCGTCAATGTCCACATAATCCCAGGTCACACCGCCCACATCATACAGTTTCGTAATCTTGCGATACCCAGGATTTTCCACACCGAATTTTGCATTTTTGCCCAATAACTGTAGCAGACGACTGTAGAGATATTCTGTTCCCGCTCCCACAATAATATGATCCGGTGACACAAGATAAGTTTTTCCACTCCGTTAAAAGGAACCGTCTTAAGCAGAGACGTATCATAATCCGTCAGGGTCTGCCGCATGATCTTCGCCCAGGTGGCAAAGGGGAACTTATCATATTGAATATTGTTGGCCGTCAGATCCGCCAGATATTCTTCCTCCCGGAAACGGGTCACAAAGGATGCATAGGCTGGGGCGGAGACGTTCTTCACTTCCAGACGGTTGACAAAATACCCTCTCTTTTCCTCCGACCGGATATAGCCCTCCAGCAGCAGCTGTTCATAGGTATTCTCCACGGTCTTGACACTGACCTGTAAGTGCTCGGCAAACGCCCGCTTCGAAGGAAGCTTCTCACCGGCAGTCAGCCGGCCGCTCAAGATGTCAGCTTTCATCGCTTCATATAAGTATTCATACATGGTTTTTCTGCCACGGGCAGTCAGATCATAGGTCAGCATCTGGTATCCTCATTTTTTCTTATTTTGGTTATTTAAAAGATATCAGATTTTATTATAATGAACTCATAAAGTAAAAGCAAGCAGGAAGGACAGATTCTCCCCCCGCCAAGGGGGTGACTCCTCAAGAGGGCAGCTCCTCAAGAAGAGCAGGATTTTCCTTCGGAAAACAAGGGAGGATTTAACATGGGCGTATATGCAATCACCGGCGCATCCAGCGGAATCGGCGCCAAGACAAAAGAACTGTTACTTCAAAAAGGACACGAAGTCATCAATATCGATCTGAAGGACGGCGATATCTGCGTGAACCTGGCAACCCCGGAAGGAAGACAGGCCGCTGTAGACAAGCTGCATGAGCTGCATCCCGAAGGTCTGGACGGCATGATCTGCAATGCCGGTGTCTCCGGTGCCTGCGGCAATCTGGAACTGATCATTTCCCTGAACTATTTCGGAACCGTAGCCATTGCAAAGGGCGTCTATGACCTCCTTAAGAAAAAACACGGCAGCTGCGTAGTCACCGTATCCAACACCATTTCCCAGGGTGCGGGACGTAAAGATATCGTAGATCTGCTGAACAATATCGGTGATGAAAAGAGAGTATTAAGCCTGGTATCCTCCATGGATTCCACTAACCTCTCCGTGGGCAACAGTCTCTATGTATCCACCAAATATGCTCTGGCCAGATGGGTCCGCAGAGTCTCTGCTACCTGGGCTGCCAACGGTGTCCGCATCAATGCGGTAGCTCCCGGCAACGTACATACTGCCATGACCGCTACCATGAGCACCACCGCGAAAATGGCACTGAATGCCCTTCCCATTCCCACCAAGTACGGTCAGGAATGTCTGATGGCTCCCGAAGAGATCGCTGAGGTGATGGTATTCCTGGCATCCGATTCCGCCAGAGGTGTCAACGGCAACATCATGTTCGTAGACGGCGGTACTGACGCACTGTTAAATTCTGAAAAGGTATATTAAGGAGGAACACGCTATGAGACCCATTGAAAAATATGTAGAAGCTATGGAAAATAAAGATTTTGCCGGACTTGCAGAGTTGTTCACCCCTGATGGCATTCTGTGTGACTATTGTACCACCTCCGCTTCCCAGCAGGAATATCATATCTACGGAAAAGAGGCCATCAATATGTTCTTCCGTAACAAATTCGGTTTCCGCCGCTACTCCATTCTGGATGCTGAGGTCGTAAATGATGAGCAGGCCGAGTTCATTGCCAACTTCGGAGGCTACAACATCATGGCCATCGCCACGGTTCGTGAGACCGATGAAAACGGTCTGATCCAGAGACTTACCGTAAGACCGAAATAATTTTTGCCATCCCCTTATACTTTTCTCTATATAGAATCTTAATGTAAAAGAAGCTGCACCCTACGGTACAGCTTCTTTTACATTCTATCTTCCGAATACGTCGGTCATTCCGGAGCACTGCCAGAGATCACATAGCTGGTCACGGCATACAGGATCTCACCGTTGTACTCCACTCTGGACCAGCCAGATCCTTCACTGTAGCCGGTACGATGCAGATTGGTTCCGTTCCGCACCTGGGTACGTACAGTGCTCTCTCCCTCGCTGGTGCTTGGTTCCGTCCGCAGATTGATCAGATCTTTGGGGGTAATATAATCATCACAATCCGTAAAGACGATCACTCTGCCGTCCTGGGTGCTGACGCGGTTGGGATATGTCGGCTTCTCCGGGGTCTTATAGGTAAGATCCGTGGTCAGATATGCTGATACTGCATAAACCGTCTGACCGTTGTATTCCAGTCTGGACCATCCGGTGGAATCGTTCCTTCCGGTGCGTACCAGAGTCTCTCCGTTCTTCAGCTGCCCTACCACATTGCCCTCATCTCCGGTATAGGGTGTACTGCGAAGATTACTCACATCCTTGGCAGTGACCGTCTCGTTCACATCACCGAACGTCATGGAATTTCCCTCCGCAAGAGCATCTCCCGTATTATTGGTAGCGGGGACTTCGGTTGCCACCGGTGCCTCTGTCGGCTGCGGCTGTGCTTCCGGAGCCTGTGTAGGTGTCGGTTGCGGTGCTTCTGTCACTGCTGCCGCAGGCTCCGGAGTAACCGTCTCGGGGATTTGTGTAGTCTCCGGTTCCGCCGTTGCCACCTTTTCCGATGCGATCCCGGTCTCCGGGGTCTCTGCAGAAGCCTGTTCTGAGCTCTGCGCTTCTGTTGTCACCGCCGCGAATTCATTATTTTCCGTAGTTCTGTCATGATGGCTCAGTTTCCACAGCGGAATACAGATCAGGACCGCCAGAACCATCATGCCCGCAAAAGCCGGAATCATCCATGGCCGGAACCGGAAGCCAATCCCGTCCCCCTCGTCGAAGTCATCCAGGTCATCCCCTTCCGGATACTCCCCATAGTCCTCATCCTCCGTAAAGTCCTCCGATTCCACAGTATACGGATCCTCTGTATCACAGGTTGTTTCCCATACAGCATCATCACGTCGTCCCGCCTGTTCAGAATCCACCTCTGCATCCGCAAGTTCTTCATAGTCAAAATTATATTCTTCCGGTTCCCTTTTCCGGTCTCTGACACCCTTTTCTTCCATGGCATGCCCTCCTTCCGCCATCTTTAAGCTGATTATATACTTCCCTCTTTTGCAAAACAAGTACCTTTTCCTGTCTTTGCAGGTATGTTATACTGACTGTAGCATTATAAAAACCTCTCAGGAGTTATATTCTCTATGAAAAATAAACTTGCCAAATGGAAACCTTATATTTTCCTCGCGGTCCTGCTCGCCAGCCTGGTTCCTCTGGTATGGCTGGGGCGTTACAATTATCCCACCGGGGATGATTATTATTACGGTACGGAAGCCCATCTGGTCTGGCAGCAGACCGGAAGCATACCACAGGCCATTTCCGCCGCCTGTGCCGGTGTCGCCAAAAGCTATCAGATCTGGCAGGGAACCTATTCAGCGCTGTTTCTGATGTATCTTGCGCCCAATGCCTTCTCCAATACCGCCTATCATCTGGTGACTTTTGTGATCCTTCTTTTGCTGTGCGGCAGCATTTTCTATCTGCTACGGCCTCTGGTCTGCCATTTTCTGCCGGGGACATGTGGGGAATGGATCACGATTTCCTCAGTATTCAGTTTCCTGTGCATCCAGACAGTGGCCTTTCAGAGCGACAGCTTTTACTGGTACAACGGCTCCATGTATTACACCGGTTTCTTTGCCGTGACCCTGTTTTTCCTGGGCACATTGCTTCGCTACCTGTACAATGGGAAAAAGATACTGATGCTTCCGCTTCTCCTGTTCGCAATTTTCTTAGGCGGTGGCAATTACGTGTCCCTTCTCCCCTGCATGCTGTTTGTGGTAACCGTAACCTTTCTACTGCTGTTGCAGAGAAATAAAAAGACTTATGTCTGCGGAATTACCTCCGCTGTTCTCCTGCTATCTTTTGCCGTCAGTGCCATGGCCCCCGGCAATCAGGTGCGGCAGGACGGTATGTGGAAAATTCCCGCGTGGAAAGCCATTGCAAAGTGCCTGTTGCAGGGTGTCCGCTATACCTTCGCCTGGACCGGACTGTGGTGGCTGCTTGCCGCCCTGCTTCTGCTGCCGGTCTTCCTGCGCATTTTACAGAAGAAAAACTGGGGATTTTTCTCCCATCCCCTCCTTTTTACCGGATATTCCTACGGATTGTTCTGCTCCATGTCCTGTCCTCTGTTCTATACCATGAACTCCACAGGACCCGGCCGGGCCGTAGCCATTGTCTACTATACGTTTCTGCTGATCAGTTTTGCTGTGTTCTTCTACTGGCTCGGATATATAGTCCGGAAGCTGCGAATGCGTCAGAATACTCCGGAGAAAATGGCGGTCCTCGGCAAGTTGAAAATTGCCCGTTATGTCGCCATGACGGTCCTGTTGGCCGTCATCCTTTTCACCGGAGTATGGCAGGAGACCTCCGCCGCAAAAGCGATCCGGATGCTGACAAACGGTGAAGCCGCTGCCTATGCTGCAGAATACGAAGAACGTCTTCTTCTCCTGAATGACCCGGAGATTACGGATGTGGTTCTGACGCCGTTTATCCATCAGCCTGCCATGATCTATACCGGTGATCTCCCCGGAGACCCGGAGGATCCCACCAGTAAAAAGACCGCACAATACTTTGGAAAAAATTCCATATACGTAGATTACAGCAATTAATCCCCCAAAAAAGGACGCTTCCGGTTTTTCCGGAAACGTCCTTTTGTTATCTTTTACTATTCTTATTGTCCTTCGTACTTCTCACTCTGCATACGGATCAGTTCTGCATCGTCGAAGTAATTGATACGCATAGCGCTCTTTACCTCAGACAGGGTCTGTGCTGCCACTCCACGGGCCTCGTCACTGCCCTTCTTCAGGATCTCATATACTGCGGGAATATCCTTCTCCAGTTCTTTTCTACGGTTACGGATGGGCTCCAAGGTCTCCTGCATTACGTTGTTCAGGAACTTCTTCACCTTCACGTCACCCAGACCGCCTCTGGTATAATGCGCCTTTAACTCGTCCAGATTTGCGTAATCCGGCAGGTATCTCTCGAAGTGCTCCGGCTGGCAGAAAGCATCCAGGTAAGTGAATACCGTGTTGCCCTCCAGATGTCCGGGATCGCTGACCAACAGATGCTCGGGATCGGTGTACATGCTCATGATCTTGGTGCGTACATCGTCTGCACTGTCTGACAGATAGATGCAGTTGCCCAGGGATTTACTCATTTTCGCCTTGCCGTCGATGCCGGGCAGGCGCTGGCAGGCCTCATTTTCGGGCAGCAATGCCTTAGGCTCTACCAGTACCGGTGCATATACGGTGTTGAATTTGTGTACGATCTCTCTGGTCTGTTCGATCATGGGCAGCTGGTCACCACCTACGGGAACGGTGGTCGCCTTGAAAGCGGTAATATCGGAAGCCTGGCTGATGGGATAAGTGAAAAATCCCACAGGGATGCTGGCTTCGAAGTTACGCATCTGAATCTCACTCTTTACGGTCGGGTTTCTCTGTAATCTGGCTACGGTTACCAAATCCATGTAATAGAAGGTCAGCTCGCACAGTTCGGAGATCTGAGACTGGATGAAGATCGTTGCCTTGCTGGGATCCAGTCCGCAGGACATGTAGTCCAGCGCCACTTCAATAATATTCTGGCGCACCTTCTCGGGATTCTCGATATTGTCCGTCAGTGCCTGTGCATCTGCGATCATGATAAAAGTTTTCTTATATTCACCGGAATTCTGCAGCTCTACACGTCTTCTCAGAGAGCCTACATAATGTCCCACATGTAATCTTCCGGTAGGTCTGTCACCTGTCAAAATAATCTTGTCCATTTCGTCCTCTCAATCCGCCGTCTACGCGGCTATACATCATTGCTTCTATCATACCATCTTTTTGCATAGAAGCAAATGATTTTTCTACAGAATTAACGCTTTGTGTGCAAGCCCCCTCGCATTCGTTCTGCTGTTCTATGGCTGAACTATTGCAAGCAACTTATCCAGAATTTTATGTGCCACCTGTTCCTTGCTCATCAGTTCCAGACTCTCCTCGGAATTCTTTGTGATCAGTGTCACAATATTGGTGTCCGTGCCAAAGCCCGCTCCTGCGCTCTTCAAACTGTTGGCACAGATCATGTCACAGTGCTTGCTCTCCAGCTTCTTCCGGGAATTCTCCAGCACATTTTCCGTCTCCATGGAAAAACCACACAAAATCTGTCCCGGTCTCTTGTTTTCCCCAAGGGCCTTTAAAATGTCCTTCGTGCGCACCAGAGGAATCGACAGGTCTCCATCCTTTTTCTTGATCTTATTGTCTTCGGTCACCGCAGGAGTGTAATCGGCCACGGCTGCGGCCTTGATGATCATGTCGTATTCCGTGGCTCTGGACAGGATCGCATCGTACATCTCCGCCGCCGTCTGTACCGGCACCACATTTACAAACAAAGGCGGCTCCACATCCGTATGGGCTGCCACCACCGTCACTTCTGCGCCGCGGTGCATTGCAGCTCTCGCCAGGGCATAACCCATTTTTCCACTGGAGTGATTCGTGATAAAACGCACCGGGTCAATGGGTTCTCTGGTGGCACCTGCGGAGATCAGCACCTTTTTGCCCGCCAGATCCTTCTCGCAGGCGATCTCCTTCACCACGGCTTCGAACAGTACGGACTCCTCCGGCATTCTGCCGTCACCGATATCGCCGTTGGCCAGCATTCCCGTGGCCGGAGTGATGATCTCATAGCCGAAATGCTTTAATTTTTCGATATTATCCTGCACGATGGGGTTGTGATACATATTATGATTCATGGCAGGGGACACAATCTTCTTGCAGGGACATGCCATGACCGTAGTAGTCAACATATCATCTGCGATGCCGTTTGCAATCTTGCCGATCACATTGGCAGAAGCCGGTGCCACCAGAACCACATCCGCCCGCTTTGCCAGTGCCACATGTTCCACACTGTACTGGAAATTGCGGTCAAAGGTGTCCACCAGACATTTATGTCCCGTCAGACTTTCAAAAGTAATGGGGTTAATGAACTGCGTGGCATTCTGTGTCATCAGCACTTCCACATCACAGTGCTGTTTTAACAGCATCCGCGCTACATTGGCCATTTTATATGCAGCAATACTTCCCGAGATTGCCAGAACTACGGTCTTTCCCTTCAGCATAGTCGTCTCCTTTTGCCTGATTTATCAAAAAAACTTCAAAACTGTACTCCTAAAATACCATAAGTGCATATTTTATGCAAATATCACTTTTCTTTTTGTCCGGGATATGATATAAACAGTAGGAGTGTCCCGAATCACCGGGGCAGCTTGTATTGTATCTCCCAGAGGGAGAATGGTAACAAGGAGGAAAATTTCATATGAACAAACAAAGTAAGACAATGCGACTCACGTTGATGGGATTGTTTGCTGCGGTACTTTTGCTGATGGCTTATACCCCGCTCGGGTACCTGAACATCGGCCCCCTGGCAATCACCTTCAATGTCATCCCCGTTGCACTGGCTGCAATCACTCTTGGCCCTGTAGGCGGAGCCGCCATGGGAGCAGTATTCGGATTGACCAGCTTTTTGCAATGCATCGGCGTGGGAGGCACCAGCGCCATGGGAGCAATGCTTTTTGGCATCAACCCTGTGTTGGCCTTCATCCAGCGTTTCATCCCCAGACTTCTGGACGGATTTCTGTTGGGATATGTCTTCCGTTACAGCCGCAAAGCCGTAGGAGACAGAATCGCCTGCATGATCACCGGATTTTGCAGCGCATTTTTCAACACCGCATTTTTCATGTCCCTTTTAGTACTGCTGTTCGGCAATACTTCCTATGTGCAGGGACTGATGGGTGGTAAAAACGCGATTTTATTCATCTGCTCTTTTGTAGGTGTGAATGCGGTCTTCGAGATGTGTGCATCCACGTTCCTGACCGGAGCGGTAGGGCTGGCACTGATCAAGGCAAAAGTCATTCCTGTATATCAGAAAGCAGAGTCTGCAGCATAACAGGAGTATACCCGTGGTACTGACAATCGACATCGGAAATACTACGATCGGCATCGGGGGATTTCAGGGAAATAAGCTACTCTTTATTGAGAAGCTATCGTCCCGCCGTCCCCTGTCTGATGCCGGATATAGAAAAAAACTGAATATGATTTTAGACAAACACGGTCTGTCCGCCGAAGCCTTTGAGGGATCTGTGATCTCCTCGGTTGTGCCTTCGGTGACAGCCGTTTTTTCCTCTGCTCTGGAAGCTTTTCTGGGGCAGAAGCCTCTGCTTCTTACCCATGAACTGGATCTTGGCTATGAGATCTGTACGGAATTTCCGGAAAAGGTGGGCTGCGACCGCCTGGCAGATATCGCCGGAGCCATTTCCCGCTATCCTCTGCCACTGATCACCATTGATCTGGGCACCGCCACGACATTTAACGTGTTGGATGAGAACCGTCGCTTTTTAGGTGGCCTGATCCTTCCCGGCGTTGGAACCGCCCACAGGGCACTTTTAGGCAGGACCGCCCAGCTCCCGAAAGGGGACATTCATATGCCCGCCCACACCATCGGTGCGAATACGCAGGAATGCATCACCGGGGGAATGCTCTTGGGCAACGCCTGTGCCATCGACGGACTGATCCGCCGTATCCAGACAGAGTTAGGGCAAAAAGCAACGGTCGTTGCCACCGGAGGGTACGCAACGACCGTCATTCCACATTGTGAAACGAAGATCCATATCGATCAGAATCTTCTTATGAAGGGTCTGAGATCCATCTACGAGAATAATACCTCTACTGGATCACCAGATTAGAGTAGCCCATCAGGCTCTCATCCACAGCATGTGCGGCTTCTCTGCCTTCACGGATCGCCCACACCACCAGGGACTGTCCTCTGTGCATATCACCGGTGACGAATACATTTTCCACACTGGTCTGGTATTTGCCGGGGGCAGTTTTTACGTTGGTGCGTTCATTTAATTCCACCCCGAAAGCATCGGTAATATATTTCTGACTTCCCAAAAATCCTGCTGCGATCAGTACAATCTCCGCATCCAGGATCTGCTCACTTCCGGCAATCTCCTGCATCTTCATGCGTCCGGTAGCCGGATCCTTTTCCCAGGACAGCTTCACGATCTTCACGGCTTTCAGGCTGCCGTTCTTATCCTTGATAAATTCCTTAACCGTAGATTCATAGATTCTCGGATCCTGTCCGTAGACTGCAATGGCTTCTTCCTGACCGTAATCGGTCTTGCAGACCTTCGGCCATTCGGGCCAGGGATTGTTCTCTGCTCTCTTGTCCGGAGCCTTGGGCATCATCTCGATCTGGGTCACAGACTTGGCACCGTGACGGATGGAAGTTCCCACACAGTCATTACCGGTATCACCACCGCCGATGATGACCACGTTCTTACCCTTGGTCTCCACATATTTTTTATCTTCAAAGTTCGAATCCAGCAGGCTCTTGGTATTGGCTTTCAGAAAATCCACCGCGAAATAGATTCCCCTGGCATCTCTGCCTGGCGCATTGATGTCTCTGGGATTGGAAGCACCACAGGCCAGTACGACACGGTCAAAATCATGTAACAGCTTGGATGCCTTGATGTCCTTACCGATATCCGTACCGGTGACAAAGGTGACGCCCTCTTTCTTCATGATGGCTATCTTACGGTCAATGATCTGTTTCTCCAGCTTCATGTTGGGGATGCCGTACATTAACAGTCCTCCCACACGGTCGGAGCGCTCAAATACTGTGACCTGATGTCCTCTCTGGTTCAGCAGATCCGCCGCTGCCAGTCCGGAAGGACCGCTGCCGATGACTGCCACCTTTTTGCCGGTACGCACCACAGGGGGCTTGGCTGCCGCATAACCCTCGCTGTAGGCGTTTTCAATAATTGCATATTCGTTCTCCTTGGTGGAGACCGGATCCCCATTCAGTCCACAGGTACATGCCGCCTCACACAGAGCCGGACATACTCTGGACGTGAACTCGGGGAAATTGTTGGTCTTCTTCAGGCGGTTGTAAGCCTGCTGCCAGTTGCCGGTATATACCAGGTCGTTCCACTCCGGCACCAGATTGTGCAGGGGGCATCCGCTGGCCATACCGCAGATCATCATGCCCGACTGACAGAACGGCACACCGCATTCCATACATCTGGCACCCTGTAAACGCTGCTTTTCCTTCGGCAGATGCTCATGGAATTCATTAAAATGCTGTATTCTCTTCTTCGGATCCTCAGCCACGCTGACTTCCCTTTTATATTCCATAAATCCCGTTGGTTTTCCCATGACTCTCTCCATTCTGCAGACGCTTCGGCATCGGAAGAATCGCGAACTAAATTTCATATTTAGTTCTGCGATAAACTAATTTGTGGCGCCCGCGGCACAAATTAGTCGTGTGAAAAGCAATCTATCAAGATTACTTTTCACACTGCCTCCATTTACTTTCTGGTGTTGGCATAGAATGCTTCGATCTGTGCCTGCTCTGCGCTCAGTCCCTTTTCCTCCATCTGGACGATGGTCTTCAGGACTCTCTCATAGTCATGAGGGATGATCTTCTTGAACTTAGGCAGATACTCTCCAAAGTTATCCAGCACTTCCTTACCCTTGGCGGAGTTGGTCAGTGCCACATGCTCCTGGATCATGGATTTCAGTTCCAGCACATCATATTTGGATGTGATCTCACTGGAAGATACCATTTCCTTATTCAGGCGTTTGTACAGATCGTTGCCTTCATCCAGAACATAAGCGATACCGCCGCTCATACCGGCTGCAAAATTTTTACCGGTGGGGCCTAAGACTACCACACGTCCGCCGGTCATGTACTCACAACCGTGATCACCCACACCTTCGACTACCGCAATGGCACCGGAGTTACGTACGCAGAAACGTTCGCCTGCCACACCGTTGATGAATGCTTTACCGGAGGTCGCACCGTACAGTGCCACGTTACCGATGATGATGTTTTCCTCTGCCTTGAACCTGCTGCCCTGGGGAGGATATACCACCAGCTTACCACCGGATAAGCCCTTGCCGAAGTAGTCGTTGCTGTCACCTACCAGTTCCAGGGTCAGACCCTTGGGAATGAAGGCTCCGAAGGACTGTCCACCGGCACCCTTGCACAGTACATGGTAGGTATCCTCTTCCACATCATCGCCCAGTTTTCTGGTGATCTCACTTCCGAGGATCGTACCGAAGGCACGGTCGGTGTTGCTGACATCCACTTCAATGCTGCGCTTCTGTCCCGCATCAATAGCTTTGCCCAGTTGCTTTAACAGCACCTTCTCATCCAGCGTCTTCTCCAGCTGGAAGTCATAGACCTGCCTGGGATCGAAGGTCACCTTCTGCTTGCTGCCTTCGTAAGGGTTGCTTAAGATCTGGGTCAGATCCACTTCCTCCTGACGCTCGGTCAGATGCTCTTTTCTCTTCAGCAGATCGGTTCTGCCCACCAGTTCATCTACAGTACGCACACCCAGTGCTGCCATATATTCCCGCAGCTCCTGTGCGATAAATTTCATAAAGTTTTCCACATATTCCGGCTTACCGCGGAAGTTTTTCCGTAACTCCGGGTTCTGGGTAGCCACGCCTACCGGGCAGGTATCCAGATTACATACTCTCATCATGACACAGCCCATGGTCACAAGAGGTGCGGTGGCAAAACCGAACTCCTCGGCACCTAAAATGGCTGCGATGGCTACGTCTCTGCCGCTCATCAGCTTACCGTCGGTCTCGATGCGGACTTTATTACGCAGGCCGTTCATGATCAGGGTCTGATGGGTCTCTGCCAGTCCCAGCTCCCAGGGAAGTCCGGCATTGTGGATGGAGTTTCTCGGTGCCGCACCGGTACCGCCGTCATAGCCGGATACCAGGATGACCTGGGCTCCCGCCTTGGCTACACCGGCTGCGACCGTTCCCACACCGGCTTCGGATACCAGTTTTACAGAGATTCTTGCCTGGGTGTTGGCATTTTTCAGATCATAGATCAGCTGCGCCAGATCCTCAATGGAATAAATGTCGTGATGAGGGGGCGGAGAGATCAGGGACACACCGGGTGTGGAGTGTCTGGTCTTGGCGATCCAGGGATATACCTTTCCTCCGGGCAGATGTCCGCCCTCACCGGGTTTTGCTCCCTGTGCCATCTTGATCTGAATCTCCTGTGCACTTACCAGGTAACGGCTGGTAACACCAAAACGTCCACTGGCTACCTGCTTGATTGCGGAACAACGGTTCAGTCCGTCCGGTCCGACGGTCAGACGATCCAGGTCCTCACCGCCTTCACCGGAATTGCTCTTGCCGTGCAGATGATTCATGGCGATGGCCATGGTCTCATGAGCCTCCTTGGATATGGAACCGTAGGACATGGCACCGGTCTTGAATCTGGTCACAATGGACTCTACTTCCTCGATGGGCACGCCCTTTTTCGGATAGTTAAAGTCCATCAGTCCTCTGAGATTCTTGATGGAATCTTCGTCGTTTACCATGGCAGTGTACTGTTTGAACATCTGGTAATCACCGCGTCTGGTGGATTCCTGTAACATATGGATGGTAGCGGGATTGTACAGATGCTCGTCACCGCCGCTGCGCATCTTGTGATGTCCGGGGCTGTTTAAGGTCAGATCGTTTTTCAGTCCCAGAGGATCAAATGCCTGAGAGTGCAGGTCGTCTACCTGCTGCTCAATATCTTTTAAGGTAATACCTCCCACACGACATACGGTGTTGGAGAAATACTTACTGATCACTTCCGGTGCAATACCGATAGCCTCGAAGATCTGGGAACCCTGATAGGACTGGATGGTGCTGATACCCATCTTGGATGCGATCTTGACGATGCCGTGGAGGACAGCATTGTTGTAATCATCCACTGCTGCATAGTAATCCTTATCCAGCATATTGCTCTCGATCAGCTCCTTGATGGTATCCTGTGCCAGATAAGGGTTGATGGCGCAGGCACCGTAACCTAGCAGCGTAGCAAAATGGTGTACCTCTCTGGGTTCGCCGGATTCCAGGATCAGTGCGACTCTGGTTCTCTTCTTGGTGCGTACCAGATACTGGTTCAGGGCGGATACGGCCAGCAGGGAAGGAATGGGCACATGGTTCTCATCCACGCCTCTGTCGGACAGGATCAGGATGTTCACGCCGTCTCTGTAAGCTCTGTCCACTTCCACGAACAGTCGGTCAATGGCACGCTCTAAGCTGGTGTTCTTATAATATACGATAGGTACGACTTCTACTTTGAATCCGTCTACCTTCATGTTCTTGATCTTCAACAGATCCGTGTTGGTCAGGATCGGGTTGTTGACCTTCAGAACATTACAGTTCTTCGGGGTCTCCTCCAGAATGTTGCCCTCGGTACCGATGTATACGGTGGTGGAAGTCACGATCTCCTCACGGATCGCATCGATGGGCGGGTTGGTTACCTGTGCAAACAGCTGCTTGAAATAATGAAACAGCGGGTGGTTCGTCTTGCTTAAGACGGGAAGCGGCGTATCCACACCCATGGCGGCAATCGCTTCACTGCCGTTCTTTGCCATAGGCAGAATGCTCTGTTTCATCTCATCGTAGGTATAACCGAAAGCTTTCTGCATCCGCTGACGCTCTTCGTAGGTGTACTCAGGGACACGCTGGTTCGGGATGTGAATACTCTTCAATTCTGTCAGGTTGTTGTCCAGCCATTCACCATAGGGCTGTCTGGAAGCATATTTTTCCTTGATCTCCTCATCGTCAATGACTCTGCCCTGTACGGTATCGACCAGGAGCATCTTGCCGGGACGAAGTCTTTCCTTTAACTTGATCTTCGTGGGATCAACAGGAAGGACACCTACCTCGGAAGACAGGATCAGGGTATCATCGTCAGTGATCAGATAACGGGAAGGACGCAGGCCGTTTCTGTCCAGTACCGCACCCATGATATCTCCATCGGAGAACAGGATGGATGCGGGGCCGTCCCAGGGCTCCATCATGGTAGCGTAATACTGGTAGAAATCTCTCTTGGTCTGGGACATGGCCTTGTTGTTCGCCCAGGGCTCGGGGATAGCGATCATGACCGCCAGAGGCAGTTCCATGCCGCTCATTACCAGGAATTCCAGCGTGTTGTCCAGCATAGCGGAGTCGGAACCGGTCTTGCTGATGGCAGGCAGTACTTTGTGCAGCTGGCCTTTCAGATGCTCGGATTCCATGTTCTCCTCCCTGGCCAGCATCTTGTCGGCGTTGCCGCGGATGGTGTTGATCTCACCGTTGTGTACCATCAGACGGTTCGGATGCGCACGCTCCCAGCTGGGGTTGGTGTTGGTGGAGAAACGGGAATGTACCATGGCAATGGCAGATTCGTAATCTTCACTCTGCAAATCTGCGAAGAAGGTACGCAGCTGGCCTACCAGGAACATTCCTTTATATACGATCGTTCTGCTGGAAAGAGAAACTACATAGGTATCATCGGAAGACTGCTCGAAGACACGTCTTGCAATATAAAGTCTGCGGTCAAAGGGCAGTCCTTTTTCCACATCGGCAGGCTTTTTCACGAATCCCTGCATGATATAGGGCATGCACTCTACGGCCTTATGTCCCAGCACATTGGGGAAGGTAGGCACTTCACGCCAGCCGAGGAATTCCATTCCTTCTTTTTCCACAATGATCTCGAACATCTTCTTGGCTTGATTGCGGCGCAGCTCTTCCTGCGGGAAGAAGAACATGCCGACACCGTATTCTCTCTCTCCGCCGATGTCCATGCCCAGAGCCCTGGTCACTCTGGCAAAAAATTTGTGGGGAATCTGGGTCAGAATACCGACACCGTCACCGGTCTTGCCTTCCGCATCCTTACCGGCTCTGTGCTCCAGATTCTCTACGATCTTCAGCGCATTCTCTACGGTCGCGCGGCTCTTCTCTCCGTGAATATTGACACAGGCTCCGATACCGCAGTTATCATGCTCAAATTCTTCCCGATATAACGGTGCCTTGGGCAGCTCCTGTTTTACATCAAACATATAGTTCTCCTTTCCGGGTTTCTATTTCTCTCTTTTTCATCTGTCTGTTACTATTCATAACCTCATTTGCAAGACCGTGCTTTCAGCACTTTCCTGCAACTAAAAAAGGTCGCAATGAGACTCTTTCGAGCGCCTCATTGCGACCTTTTCTGTACTATACACCTATTTTTCTCATTTGTAAATATAGATTTTTCCTTGAATTGTCAGATAATTTGTCAATTCAGTTATTCACACGGCTGTTGTCTGTGAATTGTGCCAATTTTCTTTTTTAAGCCATGCTTTTAGCACAACTCTTTGGGGATTTTCCCTATTTTTCCTGTCTCCGACCATACACTTTGCTTGCCAGTCCCTGATAGATTGCAGAGAAATGTCTGCTTTCTGCCATTGCGGTCCGGAGAGGTGCCAGGGTCAGTGCCATCACAGCGCGGTAACGGAACAGTTCTACGGGTTTCATGTATTTTGCCGTGATCTCCTTATGCTCTGTGGCACTGCGTTTCAGGTTCTCCTTTGTCTCGGAGTAGCCGCCGCCTTCGTAGGAAGATACGGTAAGCCCCAGATACTGCATGGGAGCCTTCGCCCGGTAATAGCACCACAGAAAATGTTCATAATCTGCGCGGATCTTGTATTTTGGTTCGTAGGGCTTCTGTCGGCACAGGTCTGCGGCATAGAAGCAGGACTGATGGCAGGGAATGTTGCGGTAGCAGACAAAGCCGGTGATTCGGGGCGGGGATGATATCTTCGTGTCCGTTTTCGCGCTGTAGGTATCTCCGTAATAAATGCCTTGCAGTTTCATAGGGTGCTGTTCCATGAATTGTGCGGTGTGTGCCAGAACTTCCTTGTCATAGAAGAGGTCACCGCAGTTTAAGAACAGAATGTAATCTCCGGTCACATGAGAGACCGCCTGGTTCATAGCCTCGTAGATGCTGTGATCCGGTTCCTGGTAGAGATGGATCCGCCCGTCAGTGCGCATGGACTCTATGGATCCGTCACGGCTGCCACCGTCCTTGACGATGACTTCGAAGTCTGGACAGGTCTGGGCCAGGATACTGTCAAGGGTCTGATTCAGTTTGGTGCCGGGGTTCAGGCATACTACGATAATGCTGAATTTCATATGTTGCTCCTATTTTTCTATAAAATCTCCGTAGCCTCGGCAGAGGGAAGAAACGCGACACGCGCGTGCTTTAGCACGATGCGCTCATGTCGCAGAGCGTAGCGGCACATAAGCGTGGAAAGTACCCACGCTAAGTGCCGACGTCTGCTTACGGTCTGCTTATTCTTCCCTCTGTCGGGGCTACTGGGTTATGGTGACCATCCGGGGATATCTTATCGAATATCCGAAGGATGGCTAATATACTTTATTATTACTTAGAATATATTTTTCTGTTTATGGAGCATCCCGAGGGATGCTGCTGCCACTACCAGGAATACCACGCACACGGGCCAGCTGACGAAGCCGGTGACGGCGATGGCGGTGTAGGACAGGCAGTAGGCGAGGACATTGGATGCCACATGAACGAACACTGCCATTTTGAATTCTCCGAAATACTCATAAGCGTAAGCCATGAGGCAGCCGATGAGAAAGCCGTAGATGCCCTGCACGTAGTTCATGTGGTACACACCGAAGATCAGTGCAGACAGGGCTATGGCGAGTTTGATATCCATGAATCTGCGGAGATATCCGTAGATAACTCCGCGGAACAGAAGCTCCTCTGCTATGGGGGAGATGAAGCCGAATACAAGGATTCCTACGATAAAGTGTGCGGAATATTGCTGGGCTGCAACTTCGGTATAGGCTTCGGATTTGTTGGTCACTCCCAGAAGTTCAAACAGGAGGTTGAAACCGATAACGGCACCGATGGTGACTGCCACCAGCAGGGCATATTTTGCCTTACCTTCTTTTTTCAGATGGCTTAAATGCATATCCTCTTTGTTCTTCGTGATCAGAAGCTTTGCCGTGGACCATACCGCCAGTGCTCCGCCGATGAAGCCCAGCGCCGCTATGATACTGGAGACATCTCCGGAATAGCCGTTATAGGCGCCGGTCTCATCCCGCAGGATCAGCAGATCTACCAGTCCACCGGAAGCACCAGACTGTGCCAGCTGATACAACAGTGCCAGCAGCGCATACTGCACCGCATTTCGCACCAGGATAAACATCAGGAACGAATACACCATAGTCCAGATTCTCTGGTACATGGGATTTTTCTTTTTATTGTCGGGATTGCTGTTCACCAGTTCCTCGCTGCCGCGAAGCAGAAATTTTTCCAGTTCTTCCACGGATTGTACGATGTAGTCCGCTTTTGCTTCCTTTAACTCTTCCTTGCTTCCGTAGCCATAAGTCACGCCCACGCTCTCCACGCCCAACGCTCTGGCTCCTTCCACATCGAACTTTCTGTCACCGATCATGTAGACCTGATCCGGCTCTATGGGATTCTCCTTGAACAGCTGATGCAGGGTCTCCTGCACCACCTGATCCTTCGTCTCTCTGGTGCCGTCCAGCTCACTGCCTACCACCACGGCAAAATATTTTTTCAGATCAAAATGCTCCAGTATGCGTTCCACATAGATCTGAGGTTTGCTGGAAGCCAGTGCCAGAAAATAGCCCTTGGATTGCAGGTTCTTCAGCATCTCCGGAATACCGGCATAAACTTCATTTTCAAAAATACCCGTATTCTGAAAACGCTCTCTGTATTTTGCCACGGCCTCCTCCGCCTGATCAGCGGTAAAACCGTAGAATTCCATAAAGCTGTCCCGTAAGGGCGGTCCGATAAAAGGCTCCAGCTTGTCCAGATCCGGTTCCTCAATACCGAAAGAGTGCAGCGCATACTGCACGCAGGTCGTAATTCCAATTTTGGGATCTGTCAGTGTACCGTCCAGATCAAACAGCAGATATTTTTTCATTCTTATAATTCCTTTTTTTGTATCTGTTCCAAGCCCTGTAACTATCGCAAAATATTCATTGAATACCGGGATCCGCAAGAATATTCTGTAATTGTTATGAGGCTCTGAATAGTTACCCTTTCTTTCTATAGCTTGTGGGGTCCGCAAAGCATTAGAAGCTGCGGATCTTGTCCCCGTCATCCTCAGTGTTTTTCAGTGCCTTGATCTCTACGTCATAGCCCACATTGGCATTGACCTGCACATGGACCACATCACCCACTTTTTTGCCAAGCAGTGCCTTGCCCAGAGGAGATTCGTTGCTGATCAGACCTTCCAGTGAGTTTCCGCGAACGGTGGTCACGATCTTGTAATCCTCCTGGGTGCCGTCATCGATAAATTCCACGGTAACAGTGTTGTTGATGCCCACCTCATCCACGGCGGAGTTCTCGGAGATCACCTTTGCGGTCTTGATCATTCTCTCCAGATAACGGATCCGGCTCTCGTTCTGATTCTTGTATTTTTTCGCTGCATAATATTCAAAATTCTCACTGAGATCTCCGTGGGCTCTGGCTTCCTTCACGTCCTCCAGTGCCTTGGGACGCACCACCAGCTTACGATACTCGATCTCATCTTCCATTTTCTTAATGTCAGTGGGGGTTAATTCATCGTACATAATTTCTCCATTTCTATCTGTTCAATTACTTATATCATTTATTGACAGTTTTTCTCCCGGCTCGGCACATGCTGATTTTCTACCAACAGCCGTCCTTCTTTTTCTCCGGCGACCGACCTTTTTCCTTCCGGCAGCCAACCTTCTTTTCTTGCAGAGGATGACCGGTCGCAGTCTCTATGCTGTCCCGGTGTGCCCAGCATTCTACAACTGCATTGCGTAGATTACCGCCAGAGACAGAATGATCTGAATAATGGCAAAACGGAATACGGTCTGTGTATTGGACCAGTCCCACACCTTACGCACATGATCATGCAAGGGAGTACGCACATTTTTCAAAATATGAATCTTCAGGAAGCGGAGCAGGGAAACCTTAAGCAGTCCCAAACCTCCGTCCAGAATCAGCACCAGAGCCAGCGGAATAAACAAAAACGGACAGCCGCTCTTTAAAATAGCGATGCTGATGAACAGTCCCATGGCCCGGGAACCCGCATCCCCCATCATCAGCTTACTGGGTGTGGCATTGTACCACAAATAGCCCAGAATACATACGGCAAACAGCAGGATCAGGAAAGAGTAAGTCTCATTCACATCCTTCATGCGATCCACGATATAGATGGACATGATGGTAATGATCGACAGGGTTCCAGAAAGTCCGTCCACACCGTCGGAGCAGTTGGTCACATTCACAGATGTCCATACCAGGATCACCGTGAGAATGGCGAATACCACAGGCGGCAGGGTGAACTTTACATGAAACAGTGCCAGCTCCACCACGTTGGAATTATATTTCAGGAACGTGATGGCTACCAGTGCCGCCACGCACAGATCTAAGAAACCTTTTTTGTACTCACCCCATGGAGTCTTGGAAGCATCGTCCAGAAATCCCGTCATCATGCATACCACGATCAGCAGCAGATAGATTACCAGCTCTGCGCTTAAAGGGGAAAACAGCAGAACGGATGCCACAAATGCCATGACAAAAATAATTCCGGCACCTCTGGGTTTCCCCGCAGACAATTTTCCGTCATGGGCAAATTCTCTTCCTGCATCCTTGGGCAGATACGGACTTAATTTCGCCGTTGCCAGTACCGTCGCTCCAAAAGCAAAAAGGATTCCAAAAAAAGCAAGGAGAGAACTGCTTCCCTCCGGCAAGATCATCTGTAACATACTATCCCTCGTTTCCACATGAGATACTCACTTTTGTACTCTCATGCTGTATTTTCTGATAAATTCCGTAACTGTTCACAGGGGCATTCGAGAAATGAACACCTCAGAACAGTCACAAAATATTTTAACACAAATATCCCGGAATCTCAAATAATTTCCACAACAGTTCAGTTCTGAACATATCTGGACGCAGAAATCATGCTTGCATGATTTTGCGGGCAAATATGTTCAGGAGCTAAGCGCCAATCTATGAGCAAAGGTAGTCACGAAGTGACATAAAAGCGTGTTAACGCGACTCCCGTGAACGGCGCGGCTGAACTGTTACGTTTGACAGTTTCCCCACGGTGGACTACTATATTCTTATGAACACTTTCTGAAAAATAGCCATAAAAGGAGAAATACTCTATGATGATCCATAAGATCGAACCGCATAAATATTACCCGGAATTCCGAAGCCAGGATCCTAAACCTTCCGATTATCTGCTGTTATTTGACGGAGAAAAGGTCTATCTGCCCTCCCATACAGAAAACAGTGATGTAACGGATACTTCCGCCGGTGCCGGCATCTCTGAGCATCCTCAAGTATATCTTCCTACTTTTGAAGAAGTCCATGGACTCTTGGGAATCCGTCAGCCTATGGAACGTTTTTTTCTGGACTGTGAATATCTCTTTTCCATTGATGACCGAGCATTCTTCCGCAAGACGACGGAGGATGCCGGTGCTCTCATGCTCCCGGAAGAAGACCTCTACGCTTCCGGTGTGTTCCGTAATTTTGAGCCGGAATATCTGGCATTTGCTGGAATCACTGCCACCCAGATCAATCGTTTCCGTCTGGACCGGAAATTCTGCGGCCGCTGCGGACATCCCACAATTCACAGCACCACAGAGCGGGCCTGCATCTGCCCGGAGTGCGGCCAGATTGAATATCCCAAGATCTCTCCCGCTGTCATTATCGCCATCGTGGATACCGAGCGGGACAAGATCCTGCTGACCCGTTACGCCGGCGGTTCCTATCGTCACTGGGCACTGGTGGCAGGCTTCGTGGAAGTCGGTGAGACTTTCAAGGGTGCTGCCCGCCGGGAAATCATGGAAGAAGTCGGTTTAAAGGTCAGCGATCTGGTCTATTACAAATCCCAGCCCTGGTCCTTCAGTGATTCCGCCATGATCGGCTTCTTCGCGAAGCTGGAGGGGGATCCTTCTATTACTTTGCAGGAATCGGAGCTTGGCGAGGCTGCCTGGTTCTCCAGAGAGGATGTCCCGGATCTGCCCTCCACTATCAGTGTCGGTCAAGAAATGATCACATTATTCAAGAATGGTGGGGATCCGTTCTGCCAGAGATAATTGATACATTTGAAAGTTTTTCACTTCTATTCCATGATATACCTTGGCTTTGTACCCCCGTGGTTTCATGCCCCGGGGGCTTAATTAGCTTCTTTTCCTTTCTGCGCCCCGCTCTCTCAATCTTCCCGGGGCTTAATCAGCTTCTTTTCCTCTCTGCGCCCCGCTCTCTCGATCTCCCCGGGGCTTAATCAGCATGCTCCTTATATCTACGCCCCATGTACGCAAAAATCTGCCTTCGACAATAACATTGTCATGAGGCAGACTCCTTTCTGTACTTATTCTCTTCACTGTTTCTTCACCTAGAGCATCGTAGCTGTCATCGCTTCTCATTATCTCAATAAGCGGCACTTCTTCGCTACCTTCACTAACAGATATCCCTTCGGGAAGCTGCGAAGCTCCTGCTCCGTGATGCCCCGCATCAATATCAGCATGACAAAATAGACTACAGCAGCAATTACGATCGCAGGAATGACAGAGATCCGCATGGACTTCGTCACCATATACAGACCCTCGTAGATTGCCCAGGCTGCCGCTCCCATAAACGCGGAGGCGAACGCCGGAATGACGAAAGTCTTTACGATCTCCTGCCGGTAGCCTACCGCTCTTCTTACCGCCCACTGGTTCAGCACACACATCATACCGGAATACAGCGTATTAGCGATGGCAATGCTGTACAGATCCAGTCTTGTGAACATCAGAAGCAGCACTGCTGCCACCGTCTGCACCACCAGCGAGATCCCCGCATTGATGATCGGGGTATTGACTTTGCCAAGTCCCTGCAAAATCGAACTGTTCAGAGTCGACAGTGCATAAAAGATAACCGACAGTGACAATGTCATTAAAAGAACTGCCGCCAGATTCAGTTCCTCTGCCGTCTTATTCGTGAACAGCAGACTGATCACCGGCTTCGCCAGTACAAAAAGTCCTACAGCGCAGGGAATCGAGATCACCATGGTAGTCTTCACTGCCAGTCCGATCTTCTCTCTGGCTCCCTTCACATCCCGGGCTGCCATCAGCTGTGCTACGGAAGGGATCATGGCAGAAGCCATAGCAGATGCAAAGGCTATGGGAATATTGGACATTGTCAGGGACTGTCCGGAGAAAATACCATATTTTTCATAAATAGATACCGTATCCAGATTGCGAAGGGACGGATACCATTTGGTGTAGATACTGTTGTTGACCGTACTGCTCAGATTATATACGGCGGTACTTAAGATAAACGGCGTTACTACCATGGTAATGGTCTTGAAGATCTGACCATAGGAGTCCACATGGGTATGCCTGTCATACCGAACTCTGCGCAGGATCATTCCACGATTCAGAGCATAGACTCCCGCCATAAAAAGCAGCGCCACTAATACGCCGACACCGGTACCCAGTGCACTTCCCACTGCACCGTAGGTTGCTCTCATCACCTGCCCTGCCTGATCCGCCGGAACCTCCATCGTTCCCATAAACATTTGGATCAGAAGGTATGCCGCGCCTACGCTGACTACCGCATTGGCGATCTGCTCCAGGATCTGCGATACGGAGGTCTGCGCCATGCTCTTATGTGCCTGAAAATACCCTCGTAAAACTCCCAGGATACCATAGACGAAGATCGTCGGTGCAAAGGTGCGCAGTACTGTGACCGCTGCTCCGGACACGAATAATCCCGCTCCGAAAAATAGAAAAAGGCTGGCTATACCGCCAACCACCAGTACATAGATCATGGCTCCGTGGAACAGTCTGTGGGCGTTACGGTATTCCTTCTCTCCCAGCTTCTGTGCGATAGCTTTGGAAATTGCCGAGGGAATACTATAAGAGGAGATCAACAGAATGATCGTATAATAGTTATACGCTGACTGGTAATAACCAAGTCCCAGATTCCCGATGACACTCTGTAAAGGGCCCCTGTAAAGGAGCCCTATGATTCTGCTGATGATTCCGGCTGCCGCCAGAATTCCCGCCTGCATGATAAAATTGTTCTTGGAACTGTTCTTATCTGCCATATGTTATCTTACCTTATTTCAGTTCTTTATCCGATCAGCCAGTCATACATCTCCTGATATTTTCCGGCGGATACTTTCCAGGAATAATCTGTGGCCATGGCACGATCCACGATCTTATTCCACTCTCTCTTCCTGTCGTAATAAATATGCTCCGCATAACGGATCGTATTCAGCATCTCATGTGCATTGTAATTCGTAAAGCTGAAGCCTGTACCAGTGCTCTCATACTCATTATAGGGCTGTACGGTATCCTTCGGTCCGCCGGTC
>OGMB01000228.1_pt1 | contig 33401 bp, 28 predicted proteins | sample 1573001 | NCBI WGS metagenome assembly OGMB01 (sample SAMEA2581921, study PRJEB24529) | metagenome | biome: Human gut stool | place: China | collected 2011
GCATCGGACGCAAATATGTGATTTGGGGTTCGATTCTGGGGGCTGCGCCTTTTACCCTGCTGCTACCCTACGTCGGTTTGGCTGCGACCGTCGTGCTGTCCGTAGTGATCGGGCTGGTCATTTCGTCGGCCTTTTCCGCCATTCTGGTTTATGCCACCGATCTGATGCCCGGCAAGGTGGGGATGATCGCCGGAGTCTTTTTCGGCCTGATGTTCGGGCTGGGCGGTCTCGGTTCGGCGTTTTTCGGCTGGCTGGCGGACCGGACGAGTATCGAGTTTATTTTTCAGGTCAGCACGCTGTTGCCCCTGTTGGGTGTTATCACCGGTTTTTTGCCGAATATAGAGTCGAAAAGCGGAAAATAGGATTTTCCGTGCATGTTCTCTTGCTCTTGTTCGGCGCAGGAAGGGGCTGAACGTGGGTGCAAGCTGAAAATCGGTCGCGTCGGCCGTGTTTTCTGCTGCGGATCGCGGGAACTTCGGTCGATATATTTACTACCGCTTCGACTGTTCTGCCGCAAGTGTTAGGGTTCGGGATGGATATGTAAACTCATCTCTATTGTCTTTGCGAAAAATATTGGAGTCCGATCATATTGGTCGGATTCTTTGCTATGACCGTTTCTGGTCCCGATGTAATGTATAACCTGTAATCGGGTCTTTTGTTGCGGCTCCGTGTTCGAGGGTGTTACAGCCCCGCTCCGGCCGTTGTTGTCGTAGCTCCGGATATGCGCGGGGATACTCCGCGTCGAATTGTTATGGCGGAGGCGGGAATCTGTTCTTACGTCGTACCCTCTCTTTTTTGCCGCTTTTCTCTTTCTCTCCGGTAACATGTCTGTCTGTTTTTTTTCGGGGTTGGCCGCAGGTGAAGAAGTACATTATATATAAATAGTGATTTTGTATTGCCTTTTTTTATGAAATATTTATTTTATTAACAGATGGTAGAATAATCGGTGTCGGGGCAGAATCTAATAAATTCTTTAAATAAGAAACTTTGATTGCATATCCAACATTTTGAGCATCGGGAACACCCGCATTTGTGATGCCAACTAAATTGCCGTTTTTATCAAACAATGGGCCGCCACTATTGCCAGGCTGTATGGGAACAGAAATTTGATAAGTTACAACATCGCCTTGATAGCCTGTTTTTGAACTTATAATGCCATCCGTAACTTTTATTTCTTCTCCTAATATATCTGACATGGGATAACCTAATGCAAACACACTTGTTCCGACATCAAGGATAGGTGTTTTTACTGCATATGGGAGTTGTGCAAAATTTGTAAATGATTTATCCTCGATTTTTAGAATGCTAATATCGTTTGCTTTATCTGAAATGAGTACTTTAGCATTGTACGTTTTAACCTCTCCGTTTCTATTTACGAACACGTCGATTCCATTGGCTCCGTCTACAACATGGAAATTAGTGACGATAATGCCATTTGTGGCAATAACAAAACCGCTACCCGACGAGGTGTATTGTTTTTCCGTTCCTGAGGATATTGGTCGCTGTTGTTTAGATTGTGTTTGTGTTGAAGCTATGTATTCGTATGCTATCGAGTAGTAATAATATTGATATGTGGCCGCTGCAAATGGAGTGCTATTATCACCTGTGCCGTATGAGAACTTAATTTTTAGTGTAGGTGTTTTCCATAAAACAGAAGAATTGCCTGTTATTAGCGGTTCTCCATAAGTCACAACTAAATCCATATATTTATCTTCAACCATGTTACTGTTGAATCCAGATGTATAATATTCGAGTTTGGTCAATTTATCATCTATGAAATATAAATCATAAGTAGAATGTGGGGGTTTTCGAACATCGCCTCTTACATATTCAATCCATTTTACACCATTATCATAGGTGCTTGAATTTTGATATTTGTATCCCGATTTTTGACCAATGGCTCCAATCGCAGTAATTCTACTACCTCCTAATTCAAAACCATCAATGGTTTCTGTTTGAGCATGTAAAATGAATGCCTGAAACATTAATATTATAAGTAACAACAAAGATTTCATGTCTTGTGATTTTTATTATGGCTTGTCATAAATGAAAGATAGCTGTTAATATTTCTTTGACGGATAAATCTGAGAATGATTTCCCATCAGGTAAATAGCATGGGACAAAATGGCCTGTCACATCGGAAAAGTTTTCATTAGATGAAACAATATTTACCTCATTCCCATTAGCCTCCGATAGTTGGATTATCGCATTAAAAACACGTGTAGGATCATGCCGTTTACAAAGTATGGCATTTAGTGTTTGTGACTCTGAGTTACAATTCACAATCTTTTGGATTACAAATTCAGTTGGCATTTGACACATAATAGAAAAATATATGTGCCGTCCCATCCCTCAAACGGCAAGTTAATGGTAATAAGAAAGCGCAGGGCTGAAAGCTCATTTGAGGATAGTAGGCCGTAGGATTGCCCGAACATTCAAATAAGCAACAACCCCGCGCCGTATCCGTAAAGGATATGACGGGAGATAAGGTCTGCCTATTCTCATGTTCAATGAATTTCCTACGTTCACTATCCGAGAATAAACTTACGCTTCCGTAAATTTCAATATGTCATCCACAAAGGTAAAAAACATATTCTGAAAACGCAATGACCTTGTCCCGCTTTTCGGGATTGTTGCCGTATCAAATTTCTGAAAAACAAAGTTTCTATCCAATAGCAGGGAGTATGGAATCGAAACTTTGTTAGTTGTAAGTTGGGTTAATCGTTCCCGCAAATTTCTTGTATTACGCCGTCCATGTAAATCGCCTGCCCGCTGGATTGTCTGCCCCACCAGAAGCAACCGTATTCCTCGATGATAACCTCGCCTTGCTCTTTCAGCCGTTCAGCCAGCCAAGAATCAATTAGCCACCATTCCATGACATCATCCACGAACGGATAAAGATATTCTTCGGAAATAAGGTTTGCCCGTATCATTTCCTCGATAACCGTGCTTTGATTCTTCAAAACACAATTCTGTACTACTCGTTGCGCATTCATATAATCGGTTGTTGCGAGTTCATGCGTATTAGCCATCGGTTTGCAAAATTTGTGTGGTCTGCCTGTCGTTCCTCGGCGCAATTCTCCATTCCGTTTTCTGTCGGGTACGCACTATGCGATTCAATGCGGAGAGTTTTGTTGCAGTAATAGTACGGGATAAATTGCTTTGTACTTGTGTCAAATGCAAAATTCATTTCTGTATTCTGCGCAAGTTTACCTTTAGCTTCGTAGTATTCTACCAGCGAAATAAGGTTGTACTTTCCATTGCGCCCAATCATTGCGGCACGTAAGCGTGTGTAAACTCCGTTCCCGTGGTCGATTTTGTAAGACCGCACGGTTAACAAGGCTTGCAGAATTTCTGCCGCCCTTTCATTTAATGTTTTCATGGTCTGTAAAGTTTAGAGTTATTCCCCATTACTTGTAAAAAGATAACTCCATTCATAACCAACTAAACAGGGCGGCATATCTCCATGTAAAAATAACTTTTCGATTCTATATAATTCCGATAATTTTATGCTGTTAGATGGTTTCGGGCATAAATAGGGGGTGGTCTGTTTTATGTGGAATCCTATTAAATGGGATGGATAAAAATTCGGTTTCCATCTGAAAAGAGGGGAGGGGTGAAAAATAGGGATTGTCCGCTCGGTCGGGGTATCTCGGTTTGTTTGTCTGCGAGTGACAACCTTTTCCGAAAAGGATATTTTATAGACCCTTTCACAAAGTTTGTCACCTTTTTGTTGCGGGGCAGTTTCGGCATAAATCGCACGATATGGGGAGTGGATGATAAATAGATTTACCCAAAACTACCCTATAAAAGAAAGAATCGCTATCTTTGCCGAAAAGCAAGTGTACCATGTCCTATAAACCGCCTTACACCATTACGCCGAAGATCACGAATTTGGTTGCACAAATCAGCGAAGCAATCGGCAGCTATTATGCGCATGAAAATCTGCGTCTGCATCGTGTCAATCGAATCAAAACGATTCACGGCACGCTGGCTATCGAGGGCAACACGCTTTCGACGGAGCAGGTCACAGCGGTATTGGAGGGAAAACCCGTCGTTGCTCCTATTAACGAGGTGCAGGAGGTGCGCAACGCCCTTAAAGCGTATGAATTGCTCGACACGCTCGATCCCTGTAAAGTCGATGATCTGTTAAAGGCGCATGCCACGATGGAAGCGGGATTGATCGACGAAATCGGTTGTTTCCGCAAAGGCGGTGCGGGTGTGGTGTCGGGGAAAACGGTTATCCATTATGCGCCCGATGCCGAACGTGTGCCGTTTCTCGTAAACGATCTGTTCGAGTGGCTGCGCACCACGGATGAACACCCGCTGATCGCAAGTTGCGTTTTTCATTATGAATTCGAGTTTATCCATCCGTTCGCGGACGGTAACGGTCGCACGGGGCGATTGTGGCAGACATTGATTTTGAGCAGGTGGCGGCCTATCTTCAAAAACCTGCCTATCGAAAACATTGTATATAAGTATCAAAAGGAGTATTATAAGGCGATTGCCGTAAGTGGCGGTAAAGCGGGTTGCACGCCTTTCGTCGAGTTTATTTTGGGGGTAATCGCCGAAACGCTCACTACCCAAGAAACTACCCGAAAGACTACCCAAGAAATTATTTTGGAAGCCATCGCCCGCAATCCCAGCATTACGCGGGCGGAGCTGGCCGAGGTTGTCGGAATCTCACCCGACGGCGTGAAATATCATTTGCAGAAACTCACCAAGTCGGGCAGGCTCAAACGGGTGGGGTCTACACGCCGCGGGGAGTGGGTGATCGGGTGACAGGAATTCCGAAAAAGGTACTTTTATAGACCCTTTTCAAAAGTTTGTCACCGACCTGTTTTCACCCGTTACGGGCTATATGATTCGCTTTCCCAATTCGATGAACCGTTGTTTGTTGGTGCGCACATCCCTGTACTCGAAATAGATTCCGATCATCTTTGCCGTCACTTTTTTGCGGTAGGGGATGCCGAACCGCATAATCAGGTCGTTCATAAAACGATTGACGGCGCACACGGGTAGTTTGTCGCCCGTTTTCAGTCGGTCGTACACCTCTCCGCAAACTTTTTCCGAGGTCAGCAGTTGTTGGCTTTCGTTTTCCTGTATCTGTTTACTGATTGCGTTCATGTTGTAGTTGTGCCGCTCGATCTCTGCCGCTCCGAGGGCGTAGTAGGCATCCACCATCATCGGCACTTGGCTTTGAATCTCCTCGCGCAGAAAGTAGTATTCATTCCACGTTCGGTTTTGTTCCAGTATCTCCAACTGCCGCACGATTTCGCGGAACAAGTCTTTCATTTTCAGTCGGGGATTTATGCGTTGCAGTCGGTCGCAGTCCGACAACGGATAGATATGTTCGGCGCAATCCGTGTGAAATGCTTTCGCGTACTCCTCCTGCACCAGTTCGGCGTCGGTGTAGTATTGCTTTATCCGCTCGTCGTCGTAGGCGTTGTCCCACATGAACCAGTTGCGCGTTCCGTCGGCGTTCATGAACCGTTTGTAGTCCATTCCCTCCAACGCCTGCGCACGGGTATCGCAACCCGCCCCCGACGCTTCGATTTGCAGGACTTGTTTGTAGACCGCTTCGCACTCCTCCAACCTCGTGGCGATCTCCTCCCGCGATTTGCAGGGCATCTCCTTGTTGGTGCTGAAAATATGCGCGGCATCCTCCACGCCGTTGCGGAAGCGTCCGACGATCTGCACGGCTTCGGTCGTGGGGTCGATGACGGTGTGCGCCGCAAACGAAAGGTCGGTTACGATCAGCACGCAGGCTGTTGTCGGCAGTTCGATGTCTACCGCCGAAAAGAAACGGCTCGTGAAAAAGTTGATTTCGTCCAGTTCTTCGAGCGAGGAGTAAGCCCGCGAAAAATCCCGCTTGCGGAGTTTCTTCACACTCTCGTAACTGCAAAAGACCTTGCACCGTTTCTCGATCTTATAGGTGCAGATCATGCGGTGGATCGTATCGGTCGAGTTCAGAAAGATGCAGAGCGGATGCCCTTTGCCTTTTACCTGTCCCATAAGGGTACGCACCCAGCCGACGGTGTTGTTCGTGTGTATGAGCAACATTTTCGGCTTGTGGTCGTAGGTCGGGCGGAGTATCTTCATCGTAAATCCCTGCTGCTCGAAACGGGGATCGGACGGGATGATCGGCGTCGCGGAAACCATCGCCTTTTGTTTGCATCGGAAAAAATCATCCATCGGGAGCGTGATAGAGCCGCGGTAGCCTGCATCCTGTATCGTGCGTTCGCACTCGTCGAACAGCATGAACCATTCACCGTGCATATCCGTATGCGTCTGCACCATCGCCGAGCGGACTTTGGGGAAACTTTCGGGCGTGGTCATGATTTTCAGGTAGCCGTCGTTGTAGTTCGTGTTCAGAAAGTCGATGATGTCCTCGGTCGTTACGCCCTCGAACACGCCGAGTATCTGCGGGTGCTTTTTCATCTTGCCCTCGATAACGGGAACATTCGGCTCGATGATGACGGAGTGTCGGGGTGCATTGATTTCGGCATAGGTCGCACCGCATCCCGTGACGGTCTTGTTGATGATCGAGTTGGTCGGTATTTCGGGCATCACGGCGTCGAACCGCTGGCCTGCATCTATTGTGATATATTCAATCTTCATCTAATAATTTGATTTGTAGTTAAAAAAACTTGGGGAGCGAGCGGTGAAACCCGCTCCCCTCGTTCAGCAGTTTAGTTCAGCAGGTCGGTGATGTCCTCCATTGCCTCGGCAGGCATTACGACTTTGCCGTTGGAAAAGTGGTACTTTTTGGCAAGGTAGCCGATTCCCTCCTCGCTCTCGTTGTACTCCTCGGAGGTGATCGGGGTCAGTTTCTCCACCTCGGCGGCCACCTCTGCCAGCCACTCGGACTGACAGCAGATTTCACGGTCGGGTTCAAACTCCGTTACTTCGGGCAACTCCTTACCCATCAGGAACGCCATCAGGTAGTTCCAGATTTGGGCATTGAGCAACAGCTTCCCGTCCAACTCGGTGTAACCCTTACGGATTCCGAACCACACGTAGCCGCATCCAGCCACGTCTACACGGGTGGTCACGATCAGGGTGGTAGCCCCTGCCGCAATCGCTTTCGCCAGCGTGCGGAACATTTTGGCATTCCCTGCGGGTTTGATTTTGATAATGCGAAGATTCATTTTCTCCTCCTGCTCCTCGGCGGCTTTGATTTCCGCCATCTTTGCCTCGTGTGCGATTGCCGAGGCCATCATCTCCTCTGCGCGGTTCCCAGCTACCTGCTGCGATTCCGCATTTTCTGAAATTGTAGTCATAGTTTTATTAAATTTGATGTTAATATTGTCGTTGATGTTTGCAAGCGTTTTCATAATCGTTATCTTTTTTATTAAGTTTTGTTGCCGCCTCTTTCGGGCTGTCGGCTACTCCCCGAATCACTCGAATAACCGTACGCTTTATTCGCGGATTCTGGCTATTGAACCTGCATAAATCCGACCTTTGGTGCCTTGGCGAAATATAAATAATAGCCAGCGAAAACTGACCTATTCATTACCTTTGCTGTCGAAAATATTGCAAAATATATCAGGGAAAATATTGTAAATCTGTCCGTTATGACAAAATGGCAGGTGTCATGACACTGGCAGATTTTTGGCAGAAAAAAGAAAGGGAACCGCGATAAACGGCTCCCTTAAATGGTATGGTTATATAGTCCGATCAGTCCAATAGCGGAAAATCAAAATCCTGCATGATAACCTGTCTTTGCAATGGTATCGGTCTGAATCGTGGTGCTTGGTTCATAGCCGCTCGTTTCAGATAGGCGGCAAGGTCGGCGCGGATTACTTTCGGGTCGTATTTGCCGCTCTCTCCTTTATTATTGGGATAACAACCCGTGACGCGTGTATAGTCGTGAATGAGTTGGCATAATTCGTTCGGCATATTGGGCTGGCTGGGGATTGCGTTTTCTTCATGGAGCATTCGGTAAATGCCGTATGCAACTGCCGAATAGATGGCATTCTTCTTTTCTCGCCCCGCAGACGGTTTGCGCCGTTGAATATCCTGCCGTGCTTCCTCGGCTGTCTGTACTTCGGGAAAATAGCTTGCAAGTTCCTTTTTAATCAGACGGAATAACCAGTTATTGCTGTTTGGAATAGAAATCTGTTCCGCTTCCCCATTATTGGTGCGAATTGTGATGGCGGTCTGTTTGTTGCTTTTAAGTGTCCGTGCCTCCATTTGCTCCATAAAAAGCAATAGGTGCGCCCATTCGCTTTGGTATATGTCCCAAGTATGAAACTGAACAAGGTCATTGTATTCGTTTTCGTCGATCTGCTGTTCGCGGATGCAGTAGGCCACCAGCAATAGGGCTTCCTCTATTATCGGGGTAATTGTCCCGTAAGAGTTGATAAGCGACAACAAATCATGGCATTCGAGGTGTCGAAACGGCAAAACCAGATTGCAATCCTCTTTAATGCTGTACTTTACGATATTACCCTCTCGGTGAGGTATCAGACATTTGGCATTTGAAAGTTCTTTGTTGAAATAACCTGCCGTGATGCCGAAATATTTTTCCAGTAAGGGCAGGCAAGCGGTGAAATATTCGGTTGTTACGGGGTAAAAGGTTTGTTCTTCTTGCATAGGAGTATCTTTATAAAGACGAATTTACAAAATTCCGCTTTCTGCCGCAACCGACGACCGCAGAAAAAAGAAAAGGGACTACCCGATGCAAGCGGATAATCCCTTAAAAGGTAGTGATAAATTTAGTTTTGGGGGCTATAAGATAGACCTTTTTTCAAACCTTGTCACCACCTCACAATAAGTTTTGCATGGCCGCATCTATCTGCGAGTTCTCGAATGAATCGAGGTAGATTTGCGTAATCTTTTCCGAACTGTGCCCCAGCGATTCCGAAATGATGGATGTCGAAACTCCCGACCTTTTCAGAACAGTTGCGAACGAGTGCCGCGCAACGTATGTCGTGAGCGTGATAGGCAGGTGCAGATGCTCGCCGATTAGTTTCAGATAGCGATTTATCCGCTTGTTCGTCCGTTGCACCCGTCCGTACTGCTGTTGTGCCGTAATGTGAACAGAACGCCTTAAAACAGGGAAAACATAGTCCTGCGGATGTGCGTTCGGTTGGCGGTACTTGTCGAGGATGTCGAGGGCGGCGGGTTGGAGTTGGAACGACAGGAGTTTACCCGTTTTCTGTCGGTTGAAAACCAGCCGCCCGTCCACGATGTCGGCATAGCGGATGTGCAGAATGTCGGTCAGATTGATGCCGCATGATAAATAGCTGAACAGGAACAAGTCTTTTGCCAGTTGCAGGAACGGTTTGGGGTACTTGGTCAGCGTCCGTACCTCGCAATCCATAATCCGCCGAATATCCTCTTTTGTCAGCGACCGTTTGGCCGTGGCTTCCTTGAATCGGCTCACTTTGAACGTGTCGAAAGGGTAGTCCGTTTTCTTGATTAGGCCGTCGGTGATTGCGCTGTTGTAGAGTACCCGCAACGAACGGAAACGGATGCCGATGGAGTTGTCGGAATAATGCCGTTCCACCCGCAGCCATTGTTCGTATCGTTTCAGCCACTCGGCGTCGATGTCTATAAAATAAAAGTCCAGCGAACGGCAGAATTTCGTCAGCGAGGTGCGGAGTTCCTGAAAGGTCTTGGCGTTGCCTACACGTTTCTCGGCCAGCAGGCGGTCGATGTAGCCGTTCAGATATTCGCCGACGGTTTGGCGCACGACCTTGCGGGATGCCTTTTCGACAAGCGTGTTCAACGTGTACTCCTTATCGCTGGTTTTGAAATCCATGACCTGACTTTGGAGTTCCTGCGTTTTCTGTTGGATAAGGGCTTCGATGCGCTCTTTGTCGGGACAGTTACGGCGCGGTTTACACTTTTCTGCATCCCAGTATTGCAGAGCGAGGGAAATGTGCAGACTGATGTACTTCCGTTTTCGGTTCTTCGTCAGCCGTAACATAATGGGATGCTGACCGTTGGATAATGTTTTGGATGTGTAGAGTACCGCCTCGATTGTTGTGTTCATCGGGAAAATTCGGTTTACACATTGGTTTACACAAACTGCGTAAACCGACGGAGAACGGGCTCAAAACAAGACACGAAAAAACCACCTACATCGCTGTAAGTGGTTGATTTTGAGAGTGACGCCGACAGGACTCAAACCTGTAACCTTCTGATCCGTAGTCAGATGCTCTATTCAATTAAGCTACGGCGCCGAATTGCGAATGCAAATGTAGTGTGAAAATTGCTCTTATGCAAATAATTTGTCGTAAAATTTACCAGTCTTTTTATTTTATATCTTGGTAAGAGGGGTAATTTTGAATATAATACATTGATAATGTTTGATTTGAGGTAATCTGTGCTTTGTTCGGATTCTTTTCCGGGAGTTTGTCGGTGGAAATATCGTTGCCGGGAAAAGAGGGCATTTGTCGTGTCCGACTGGCTATGGGGACCGGAGATTTGTCATACAAAAATTACCCCTGCGGGCTGAAATCCGCAGGGGTAATTCGATGATTTTGCCGGATGCGCTTATTTGACCAGTTCGGCGAGCTTCTCCTTGATTCCTTCGCCTCGCAGGTCTTTGGCGACGATCTTGCCTTCGGGCGAGATCAGGAAGTTGGTCGGGATGCTGCGGATTCCGTACTCTTCGACGATCGGGGCGCTCTTGCCGTCGGTGACGGCGATTACGTTGGGCCACGTCATCTCCTCTTTTACAAGGAATTCTTTCCAACTCTCGGCATCGTTGTCGAGCGATACGCCGTAAATGTTGAATCCTTTGGGGCCGAACTCCTTGAACGCCTCCTTCAGATAGGGCAATTCGCCGCGGCAGGGACTGCACCAGGTTGCCCAGAAGTCGATCAGCACCCATTTGCCGGGGCCGATGAGGGGTGTCACCGAAACGGTTTCGCCCAGGGAGTCGGGCAGCGCGATTTCCAGATAGGGCTTGCCGATTTCGGTATTTTCCTGGGCGGCGATCGATTTGGCGATGGCGGTCAGGATCTGGGTTTTCTGCATCTGTTCGGGGAATTTATTCAGGATTTCGCGGGCTTCTTGCGGTTCCATTTCGTTATAGAGGTTTCCGAAGAAGTAAACGCCGACCAGGTTGTCGGAGTTGTTGTCCAAAGCGCGGCGCATGATGCCGTTGGCTACCTGGTTCAGCGAATCGAATTTCTCCATGTCGTTTTCTTGCATGGCCACCAGGAATTGTCCCTGAAGCATGCCCAAAGAGTCGTTTATCGGCTGGAAAATCTCGTTCGAGCGGGTGCCGCCGACTTGGAATTGGCCCAGATCCGCAGTTTTAACGTCGATTTTTCCCGGTTCGAGGAAGATGAATCCGATGCCCTGGCGGTGCCGGTTGGTAAGGATGGCCAGGTCCGGCTGGTCGATCGTGCCTTTGATTTTGAACGTACCGTCCGCAGCGACGGCTGCCGATGCGATGGTCGGATTTTCGGGATTGCCTTGCATCAGGAATACGGAGTCCGTGATTCCCGGGTCCAGTTTGCCGGTGATGGTGTAGGTATTGCCTCCGCATCCCACGAGGGTGCCTGCGGCAAGAAGACCTATTAACGCTTTTTTCATAGTGCTGAGAAAGGATTAAAATGATTATTTGGTCGGTTTGTGATTCGTCTTTTGGGGTGTTCGCGGCGTTTGCCGGATTTCGCGCTGGGGATTATCCTTCAAAAACCGTTCCCAGCTCGAACTGCCCTTTGCCGAGGCAGCTTTGCGGCCTCCGCCGAGTCCTTTGAATCGATCTTCGCCGAGGGCGCCGTTCAATGGGTTCGAACTCATGAAATGGTGGCACAGGGCGACGGCCATACCGTCCGTAGCGTCCAGTCGCCGGGGCGGACGTTCGATCGTGAGCATGCTGCTGACGAGAGCCGCGACCTGCTCCTTGGGGGCCGAGCCTCGGCCCGTGATACACTGTTTGATGCGTGTGGGGGCGTATTCGAATACCTGCAGTCCGCGGCTCAACGCCGCAGCCATCGCCACGCCTTGCGCCCGGCCCAGCTTGAGCATCGACTGCACGTTCTCGCCGAAGAAGGGCGATTCGAGGGCCACCTCGCGGGGGCGGTATTCGTCCACGAGGGCACCGACCCGCTCGAAAATGTAGCGCAGCTTTTCGTAAGGATCGTTCATCCTGTGCAGGTCGATGTCGCCCAGCACGACCGATCGGACCTCCCGTCCGCAAACCTCCAGCACCCCGTACCCCATGTAGTTGGTGCCGGGGTCGATGCCCATGATGCGGTATGTCGTCGGGTCGGACACGGTGCAGGGACGTTACTTCTCCTTGAGGGCCGCGATCTCCTTTTCCGCCTGACTCACGCGGCGTGCCAGGTCGGGCAGGTTCTTGAAGATGGCCGATGCGCGGTGATATTGCATGCCGGGCAGCGCCGGATAGCCGAAACGTACTTCTCCGTCAGGTACGTCTTTGTCGAGACCGCTTTTGGAGCCGATGCAGACCCTGTCGCCGATGGTCACGTGGTCCGCGATGCCGACCTGTCCCGCGAGGAAACAGTTGTGCCCCACCTTCGAAGTGCCTGCGATGCCTGTCTGGGCCGAGGAAACGGTATTCTCGCCGATTTGCACGTTGTGGCCGATCTGGATCAGGTTGTCGAGTTTCACGCCCCGGCGGATGATCGTCGAGTCGGTCTTGGCCCGGTCGATGCAGGTGTTGGCGCCGATTTCCACGTCGTCTTCGACGACGACGTTGCCCAGTTGCGGAATCTTGTCGAAGCCGCCTGCGGCATTGGGAATGAAGCCGAAGCCGTCGGCGCCGATCACCGCACCCGCATGCAGGATGCAGCGGCTGCCGATCACGCACCCCTCGTAAATCTTGACACCCGGGTAGAGGATCGTTCCGTCGCCGACGGTCACGCCGTCACCGATATAGACCTGGGGATAGATTTGGCAGTCGGCGCCGATGCGGGCTCCCGCCTCGATAACGGCGAAATCGCCCACGTAACAATCTTCGCCCAGTGTCGCCCGCTCCGAGATCGAAGCCCGCTCGCTGATGCCCTGTTTGCGGGGTTTTGCGGCCTGATACATTTGCAGCAGTTTGAGCACTGCGGCGCCGGTGTCTTCGACTTTAATCAAGGTGGCGGTCACGGGTTCCGAAGGGGTGAAATCCTTGTTCACCAATACGATCGACGCACGGGTTTTGTAAAGGTGTTTTTCGTATTTGGGGTTGGTCAGGTAGGTCAGGGCGCCGGGTTCGCCCTCTTCGATCGAGGAGACGGTGTGCACCTTGGCCTCTTTGTCGCCTGCGACTTGGCCGCCGAGAAAACCGGCGATCATTTCTGCGGTAAATTCCATCATAGCAATATAGTAATCAGAGGTATTTTTTTATGTCTATTCCTTCGGGCATGAATTCATCGACCGTGCGGCCGAAAGCCAGTACTTCGCGTACGGTGCTCGAGGCGATGTCGGCTACGGGAGCCGGGGTGAAGAGCATCACGGTGATGATGTCGGGATGCAGGCGGTGGTTGGTCGCCTCCATCGTCCGTTCGTATTCGAAATCGGTGGTGTTGCGCACGCCGCGGATGATGGCCGAGGCATGCTGGTCGCGGGCGAAGTCGCCCGTCAGACCGGTATAGATTCTCACTTCGACCCGGGGGTTGTCCGCATAGAGGTCTTCGATGAGTTGTTTGCGGGCTTCGATGCGCAGCAGTCCTGCCTTGGAAACATTGTTGCCGATGCCGATGACGACCTTGTCGAAGATTCGCAGGGCATCGTCCACGAGTGCCTGATGGCCCCGGGTAAAGGGATCGAACGATCCCGGAAAAATGGCGATGGTGTGTGACATTGGGAGCAAAGGTAATGAAAATGAATACAGAATCCAACAAACGGATCCGGGGGTGTTGCCGAATGTATCCGACTTTCTGCAAAAGTAATGAAAATGAGTGCAGAATGAAACGAGCGAACTGTTTTTTATGCCGAGTGTATTCCGATCTTTTGTGAAGGTATTGTAAATAGGGTGGGACAAAGGAAACCTGTCCGGTTTGTATCGGGCAGGATGTGTTAGTATAATTTGTTCAGGACGCGGGCGATACGTTCGGTGATGATTGCGGCGTAGAGTTGCCCTTCGCAGGCCGATAGCGAGGTGAGGCCCCGGTGATCGACATAGAAAATTTCGTCGAAACGGGCAAGTTGCTCCCGGCCGATCTCCAGCTCCAGCAGAGGCAGGCGGGCGGCTTCGACGGCCCGGCATGCCAATTCCCGTTCGACACTCGGCGGGGCGGGCGGAGTATAGACTTTTTTCCCTTTCACGGCGAACAGGGGCGCTTCGTCGCATACGTGCACGAATCCCTCGCCGTCGCAGCGGATCACCGCTTGTACGCCTGTCCGGACTGCCGCCCGTTCAATGTCCGCTTCCGCCGCCCGGTTGTCCGCCGTCACCGCTGCCTGCAAAGCCAGCATGCAGGCTGCTTCGCGTGCCGAGGTGGGGTATTCGGGGTAGGGAACGCCGTAGTTCACGACAGCCGCAGCGGGCCGCAGCGACCGCAGGGCATACCCGTCGTAGAAGGATACCGCTCCGGGGATCAGCAGCAGGTCGCCCGCCGGTGTGAAGGCCATGCGTACGAACGAAGAGCCTGCGACGGGGTGACGGTTGGCGTCGAGCAGGGCGGCGATCTCTGCCTCCAGCCGGCGAAGGTCGGGGGCCCAGCGCAACCCGAAAAGCTCTTGTATGTTGCGAGCCAGCAGTTCCGTGTGGCGGTCGAGCCAGAGGGGGCGGCGTCCCCGGACATGAAGCGTCTGATAGAGGTATGTGCCTTCGATGCGGGGCATCGGCTCCGGGATACCGTTGCGCAGCAGGATGCGTTCCATTATTGGAGGAAGATTTTGAGAAGCAGCTCGCGGAGCAGCTCCCCGTCCGGGGCGCCGCCCGCGTTCATGCCCTTCGATTTGGCGTCGTATTCGCGCAGCAGCCCCAGGATACGGAACACCCGGCGGTTGTCCCACCGTGCCGAGGTCTGCTTCAGTTCGCCCAGAGCGTAGGCGTTGTTCATTCGCAGGATGCCTATGAGTTCCGTGTCCGAGGGAAACGGAACTCCCTTGTGGCGGCTGAGCCACCGCAGGTAGTTGATGCGGAAAATTTCGCGGAACTGATTGAAAAGGGCCAGAATCGTTACCAGCAGGGGGTTGTCTTTGGGGTTGCGGGCGAAATGGTCGGCGATGCGCAGGGCCTGTTCGAGGTTCTGTCCCGTGACGGCCTTGCAGAGTTCGAAGTTATTGAAATCCTTCGAGATGCCGATGTTCTGTTCGATGTGTGCGTCGGTGATTTTCTTCGTTCCTTCCGGTAGCGAGAGCAGCAGCTTGCCCAGTTCGTTGGAGATTTTGGCGAGGTCGGTGCCCAGGTGGTCGGTCAGCATCGCCTGGGCTTTCGCGTCGATCGTGCAGCCTTTCGAGGCGACGAACTGCGCGAGCCAGGGGCCGATCTCGTAATCGCGCGGCCGGACCGATTCGAGCACCGCACCGTGCTGGGCGATGCTTTTGTAGAGCTGCGAATGCTTGTCCACGTTCTTCTCCTTGTGGCAGACGATCAGGATCGTCGTGGGCGAGGGTTTCGAAGTGTATAGCGAGAGTTTGTCGAGACCGCGCAGTTGCTGCGCCTCCTTGAGAATCACCACCTGGTACGAACCCATCATCGGCATCTGCCGGCAGAGGTTCACCACTTGTCCCGCGTCGGAGTCCCGCCCATAGACGGTCAGCTGGTTGAAAGCCCGTTCGGACTCCTGGAGGATCGTCGAGGCCAGCAGGTCGCAGAGAGCGTCGATGAAGAAGGCCTCTTCGCCCATGAGCAGATAGACGGGCGCGAACTTCCGTCCCGCGATTTCGCCTCGGAGACGGTCGTAGGCCGCCATCGTATCTTTGAATTTTACGCCGCTTTTCGCCATGGCTTAAATGATCTCTTTGGTGATGCGCAGCACGTTTTCGGTCTCGGCCGTGAGCCGGTAGCGGTCGTCGATGCGCCGCCCGACGAGCCAGACGATCTCATCCCCGGAAAGCAGTACGAACTGCCGTGCCTTCTCCGGCAGCGGGACTTTATGGTCGATCAGGTAGTCGCTGACCTTCTTGCGGCCGGACATGCCGTAGGGAATGAACCAGTCCCCCTCCTGCCAGCGGCGCACCGTGAGCGGGTATTTGAGTTTGTCGGCATCCACCTGGGCGATGTGTTCGGGTACGCCGAAGCCCTGGATATCGTCGATGTCGCGCAGCTCGAAGTAGAGCACCGAGTTGCCGCAGTAGCAGCGCGGGGCGCCCGCCTCGACCTGCACCTGGCAGGGGTCGTCCGCCGGGATCGGGGTTACCATAATCCGTCCCCGGTCGATGTACGCCACGTGGGATTTGGAGTAGAACCGCTTGCCCGTGCCGGAGTTCTGTTCCAGCGCCCTGACCAGGGCGTCCGACACGTCGCCTTTGAACGAATAGGTCGAGTTGAGCAGTTCGAAGATTACGAAATTCAGCGGGAAAGCCCGGTCGATACGGTCGATGTGGATCGTGTCGATCCCGTTTTCGGTGGTGATGACCTCTTCGCGGATGCGCTGGATGCCGTGGTTGATGAAGAGCTGCGCGTCGGTCAGACGGCCGATGTTCTGACGCATCAGGTCGGTGAACTTGGGGCTGATCTCCTTGATGCGGGGTACGAGTCCCAGGCGGATCTTGTTGCGCAGGTATTTGGTCGAGCGGTTCGACGAATCTTCCCGGTAGGGAATGTGTTGTGCTACGGCGTATTCGAGGATGTCCTTGCGCGAAGCGAACATCAGCGGGCGGATCAGCTTCCCGGCATGGGTGGTGATCCCCGTCAGACCCCGCAGGCCGGTGCCGCGCAACAGGTTGATGAAGAAGGTTTCGATCGAGTCGTCGATGTGGTGGGCGATGGCTACCACCGTGTAACCGTGCTCGCGGCTCAATTCGTCGAACCAGGCGTAGCGCAGCCGCCGTGCGGCCATTTCCATCGATTCGCCCGTGCGCTCCATCTCGCCTTTGGTGTCGAAGCGTTTGTTGTACCAGGGCACGCCGTACTTCTCCGCCTCGCGGCGTACGAGTTCCTCGTCCTCTTCGCTCTCCACGCCCCGCAACTGGAAATTGCAGTGGGCCACGCCGACGCGATAGCCGCTTCGCACGAAGAGCGAGAGCATGACCATCGAGTCCACGCCGCCCGAAACGGTCAGCAGGATGAAATCCTCCGGAGCTGCCAGCTCGTTGCGGCGGATGTAGCGTTGGAAATTGTCCAGTAGGTTCATAGGCAGTGCCTTGTCGGTTTTATAATATATTGACTTCGGGTTCGATCTCCACGCCGAAGCGTTTCTTTACCTGTTCCTGCACTTTGCGGGCGAAAGCGACGATCTCCGTACCCGTAGCGCCTCCGAGGTTGATAATCACCAGCGCCTGCCGGGGGTGGATCCCCACGCGTCCTTCGCTGTGGCCTTTCAGTCCGGCGCGGTCGATCAGCCAGCCTGCGGCCAGCTTGACTTGCGAAGGGTCGGCTGCCGGATAGTGCGGCATATCGGGATAAAGTGCCGACAAGCGTTCGGCCTCCTCGCGGCCGACGACCGGATTCTTGAAGAAGCTCCCGGCGTTGCCCGTCACCGCAGGGTCGGGCAGCTTGGCCCGGCGGATCGCACAGACGGCCTCGCGGATGTTGCGCAGCGTGATGCCTCCCCGCGCTTCGACCGCTGCGGCCAAATCCCCGTATTCGAGTCGGGGCCGGGGCGTGCGGCTCAACGCAAAGCGGACCGAGGTGATGATTACACGTCCCCGCAGGGAGCGTTTGAAGACGCTGTCCCGGTACCCGAACGCGCAGTGTTCTCTGTTCAGGACGAGCGTGTTGAAGGTCTCCGTGCAGAACATCTCGACGCTTCGGATCGCATCCTTGGCCTCGCAGCCGTAAGCCCCGATATTCTGAACCGGAGCGGCCCCGACTTTGCCGGGGATGAGCGAGAGGTTTTCCAATCCCCACAGTTCGTGCTGTACGGCCCATTCGACCAGGTCGTCCCACTCGACGCCCGCGTCGGCTTCGACCGTCACGCAGTCCGGCTGTTCGTCCACGATGCGGATACCCTGTGCCACAGGGGTCAGCAGCGTACCGGGATAGTCTTGCGTGAAGAGGACGTTGTTGCCTCCTCCGAGGACGTACCACGGATCAGGCATTCCTTTCTCGAAGAGTTCCTGCAAATCTTCCGTCCGGTCGAACTCGATGAGGCGTGCCGCCCGCTGCGCCACGTGAAAACTGTTGCGCGGGGCGAGTTCGGGATTGTTAAATTCTCGTATCATATTTGCAAAGTTAGGAATTATTTCGTTAATTTGAATGTTTTCGACAAGCGAGGGCAGAACGACTTCACTCGCTCTGCCGGACGGAGAAAACAGAGAATGCAGTTCGATGTTTCCGATAAGCGAGGCAGGAGAGGACGACTTTTTGCCCGGCGGAGAGAACGGGGCCCGCAGTTCGCCGTTTTCGGTCGAGTGGTGCGGGACGTTGTGTCGGGCAGGGAGAACGACCGTTCGACGGTTTCGATCTATGCGAGTGAGAAGGGAGCTTTTTGTAACAGGCGGGCAGGGCGCCGTGTGCGTGAAGAGAAAAACGGGCGGAGTCGCTGTTTTTTATCGCCCGCTTCGTCGGGCGTCGGTCGATGTGGCGCCGATCTTGCTGAAAGAGAATGAATGTGACTGATAAACGGTTTCCGATATGTTTACGAAAGAGGATTTTGTGCAAATGGAGGAGCACGGCCTGACGCCGGCGGCTCTCGAAACCCAGTTGAAAAATTTTCGGGAAGGTTTTCCCTTTCTTCCCGTGACGCGGGCCGCTTCGTGCGGCGACGGTATTCGGGTGCTGGATGCTGCCGGGATCGAGCAGGCGGCGGCCCGTTACGACCGTGCGAAGGAGTCTTTGCGGGTGGTGAAATTCGTGCCCGCTTCGGGCGCCGCGACCCGTATGTTCAAGGATTTGTTCGAGTTCGTTCGCGAGGGGCGCCGTACGGCTGTGGTCGGGGAGTTGCTGGCCAACCGCCGCCGCTTCGCCTTCTGGCCCGAGCTGCGGACGATCATCGGTGACGATGCCGACGAGCTGCGGACGGTCGAAAATATCGTCGCCGAAGGGCTCCGTTACGGGGAAACCCCGAAGGGACTGGTGTCGTTCCACCGCTATGGGGACGAGGTGCGCAAAGCCGTCGAAGAGCATCTGGTCGAAGGGGCGCAGTACGCCGCCGCCGGGGGCGAGGTGAAGATTCACTTTACCGTCTCGCCCGAGCATCTGACCCGTTTCGAAGCGTTGCTGGCCGAAAAGATACCGGGTTACGAATCCCGTTTCGGGGTCAAGTATCGCATCTCCTTCTCCGTGCAGGACCCTTCGACCGACACGCTGGCCGTGAATCCCGACTGTACGCCTTTCCGACGTGCCGACGGGCGGCTGCTCTTCCGTCCTGCGGGACACGGGGCGCTGATCGGGAACCTCGGAAAGATCGATGCGGACATAGTCTTCGTTAAAAATATCGACAATGTTACTACCGATGCCCGGCGGAGCGATACGGTGCTTTATAAAAAAGCGCTGGCCGGAGTATTGCTCGCATTGCAGGAGCGGATTTTCGAATACCTCATGGCCCTCGAAGTGCCGGGTGCCGAATTGGAGCCTATCGCCGCGTTCATCGAGAATGAACTCTGCGTGAAACTGCCCAAGGACTACGGCACGGCTCTTTTGAGGCAGGTGCTCGACCGCCCGATCCGGGTGTGCGGCATGGTGCGCAACGAAGGCGATCCGGGCGGCGGCCCCTTCTGGGTGGCTGGGGCCGACGGGCTGGAGACGCTCCAGATCGCCGAATCGAACCAGATCGCTCCCGAAAAGCGGGAGTTGATGCGCTCGGCGACTCATTTCAATCCGGTGGATCTGGTTTGCAGCTTCCGCACCTCGAAAGGCGGTCGTTTCGATCTGCGGGAGTTCGTCGATCCCGCTACGGGTTTTATCTCCCGCAAGTCGGACGGGGGCCGCGAGCTGCTCGCGCAGGAACTGCCCGGTCTTTGGAACGGTGCCATGGCCCGGTGGAATACGGTCTTCGTCGAAGTCCCCATCACGACTTTTTCGCCCGTAAAGGTAGTCACCGATCTGCTGCGTCCCGAACATCAGGGCGATGAATTTTGAATAAGCCATTGCTCCCTTCGGATTTTCATTCGGAGGGAGCTTTTTTCGAGATGAAGACGTTGGTTGTCCCAAACGATTGAAAAAATGCAATCGAAAAATATAAAAAACAAATTGAATAACATTTTCAGTGTTATTTTTCTGCTATTCGGATTAGCGGCTTGCTCAGATGATCGTTACCAAACACAAAATGTAACCCATTTAGTAATCGATTCTTTCGAAGATTTTGCAAAGGACAGCGATACCGTAAGTATTCGGTCCATAACCCTATCCTTGGCCGATAAACGATTTTACGCCGAATTCGAACATTCGGATATCGAGATTAATTACGAAGTAAATGTTCGTAATAATAGTGCGGACACAGTTCGTATCAATCTCCCGGATTCTTCGAATTATGCTACATATCTAAATAATCGTGTCGGGTGGTTGAGTGGATGGAATAAAAATGAGCTTGAAATTCTACCATGTCGATCAAATACTATTTGTATTACCAATATCGGCATGTTTGGTGCGTTATATCGTTGGGAAAAATTATTTCCTCCAAAACACGATTACACTTTTGATATGCTAAAAATCCTTCCCGATGTAAAAGTATATTACAATGGACAGCTTGTATTGCCATCGAAAGAAATAGAAATTTTTACAAGCGACTACAAAGATCCGTGGATATATAAAGTGCTTAAAAAAATATCAGGAGAACCATATGCTATTGATTTTTCTAATTAGATAAAAACTAATGTGATTGATCGATTGTTGAAATCGAAACTCAAAGACAATATTTTATGGTTCGATCCGAAAAAAAATGCGCCGAATATGCGTGGGTTAAAATGGATTTTATATATTTGTAGGAACTAATTCGGAGGAGTGTGATTTCGGGAACAGTTCCGATGTTTCCGGTCGGAGTCGGGGAGAGATCGCTTGCGATCGAGTCTCGGATGGAGGTGAGGAAGAGAAAGATTCCGGTGATCCCGGATCGAATGCCTGCGGTCGGATTTGCCGGCGGGGAAAGCGGTGCTGTATGCCGTGCGTTTCGGTCGGCGGGGTCGGTGCGGGGCCGGGCTGCATCCCGGAATCCGTGACGCGAGGTCATGGAGTGACGAATAAGAAATTCAAATATAATAAACATAAATTCTTATGGAAAACAAACTTCAACAGTTAACCCAGAAGCTCTACGACGAGGGACTGGAGAAAGGCCGTGCCGAGGCGGAACGTCTGGTGGCCGAAGCGAAGACCAATGCGGCCAAGATCGTGAAGGAGGCCGAGGCGCAGGCTGCGAAGATCCTCGCCGAAGCCAATACCAAAGCACAGGACGTGGAGAAGAACGCGATGACCGAAATTTCGCTCGCGGGCAAGCAGGCCCTCTCGAAGATCAAAGCCGAGATCAGCTCCATGATTATCGCCAAGAGCACCGCTCCCGCCGTGAAAGCCGCGACGCTCGATCCCGAATTCGTAAAGCAGATGCTGCTTACCGTCGCCAAGAACTGGAGCGGCGCCGATTCGTCGAAGAACCAGTTGAAGGCCCTGCTGCCGGAGGCGGAACAGAAGGCGTTCGAAGCGACGTTCGAAGCCGCTGCGAAGGAGCTGCTGGCCGCAGGCGTCGAGGTGGGTTATTCGAAGGAGGTCAGGACGGGATTCAAGGTGGGTGCCAAAGACGGCGGCTACTACATTTCGTTTTCGGACCAGGATTTCGACGCTCTGTTGAAGGAGTACCTGCGCGACAAGGTCTATAAAATGCTGTATAACGCTTAAGCCGGGCGCCATGTTCGACAAGAATTACTACTGTTTGGTAGCCGGATTGCGGGAGTATTCGCTCGATGCCGATACCAAGGGCTTCAATGCCCGGGCGATCATCGAGGAGATTCTCGAAGGGGTTTCCGCCCGCGATGCACGTTGCGTGCGTCTGCTTTACGGTTACTACGACTGCGAGAACCTGGTTAATTTCCGCAAGGGACGCGCGGCGCACAACCCGCTGGGCAACCTCTCGCGGGAAGAGATCGAGGAGCAGACCAAGAACCCCGACCGGCTTCCGGCGCGTATGGCGACCGTGGTCCGTTCCTATTCGGCCATCGTCGATGAAGATGCCGACAACGAGGACGGGATCGACACCGACCGATCGTTCGAGAACGCTCTTTTCTCGGCCTACTACGACGAGTGCGCCCACTCCAAGAGCCGTTTCCTGCGCCAGTGGGCCGATTTCGACCGCAACCTGCGCAACATCTCTGCCGCCGTCGTAGCCCGCGTTACGGGACGTTCGGCCGAGCAGTCTGTCGTGGGCGGGGATGAAACTTCGCAGCAGCTCAAACGCTCGTCGGCCGCCGATTTCGGCTTGCGGGGCGACGTTCCCTACCTGGAGGCGGTGATCGCCGCCGTGAACGACGAAACCAACCTGGTGGAGAAGGAGCGCAAGATCGACGCGATCCGCTGGAACCAGGCCGAGGAGCTTTCCACTTTCGATTATTTCGACATCAACGCGCTGCTGGCTTACCTGGTGAAGGTGAACATCGTGGCGCGCTGGACCCGTTTGGACGACAAGCAGGGGCGCGAAATGCTGCATCGCCTGATGACCAGTCTGGACGGCAAGGATTTGATCAATAAACAATAAAACAGATAATGAAAACAACAGGACGAGTAAACGGTATCATCTCGAACATCGTGATCGTGAAGGCGGACGGCCCTGTCGGCCAGAACGAAATCTGTCACGTTTACTGCGGGGATACCAAGATGATGGCCGAGGTCATCAAGGTCGTGGGCGACAATGCCTACGTGCAGGTTTTCGACTCGACCCGCGGACTGAAGATCGGCGAAAAGGTCGAATTCGAGGGTCACATGCTGGAAGCGACGCTCGCTCCCGGTCTTCTTTCGCGCAACTACGACGGTCTGCAGAACGACCTGGAGAAGATGGACGGTCTGTTCATCGCGCGCGGTTCGATCACCGACCCTATCGACTTCGAGAAGAAGTGGGAGTTCAAGCCGCTGGCCAAGCCCGGCGACAAGGTTTCGGCCGCGTCGTGGCTGGGGCAGGTCAAGGAGGAGTGGGTCGAGCACAAGATCATGGTACCCTTCACGATGGAGGGAACCTATACGGTCAAGAGCGTCGTGCCCGCCGGAGAGTACAAGGTTACGGACACGATTGCCGTCATCACCGATGCCGACGGCCGGGATCACGATATTACGATGGTGCAGCGGTGGCCTGTGAAGCAGGCCGTGCGCTGTTACCGGGAGAAGCCGCGTCCCTCGCGCGTCATGGAGACGGGCGTGCGGGCCATCGACACTTTCAACCCGCTGGCCGAGGGCGGTACGGGCTTCATCCCCGGACCTTTCGGTGCGGGCAAGACGGTGCTCCAGCATGCGATTTCGAAGCAGGCCGATGCCGACGTAATTATCATCGTGGCCTGCGGCGAGCGTGCCAACGAGGTGGTCGAGATTTTCAAAGAGTTCCCCGAGCTGGTCGATCCCCGCACGGGCCACAAGCTCATGGAACGTACCATCATCATCTGCAATACTTCGAACATGCCCGTCGCGGCGCGTGAGGCGTCCGTTTATACGGGTATGACCATCGGCGAGTACTACCGTTCGATGGGCCTCAAGGTGCTCGTTATGGCCGACTCGACTTCGCGCTGGGCGCAGGCGCTGCGCGAGATGTCCAACCGTCTGGAGGAGCTTCCGGGTCAGGACGCCTTCCCGGTCGATCTTTCGGCGATTATTTCGAACTTCTATGCGCGGGCCGGCCTGGTGAAACTCAACAACGGTAAGACGGGTTCGGTGACCTTCCTGGGTACGGTGTCGCCTGCGGGCGGTAACCTCAAGGAGCCGGTGACCGAATCGACGAAGAAGGCAGCCCGCTGTTTCTACGCCCTTTCGCAGGGCCGCGCCGACTCGAAGCGTTACCCGGCTATCGACCCGCTGGAGTCCTACTCGAAATACCTCGAATACCCCGAAATCCGCGAATACCTCGACGAGCACATCGAGAAGGACTGGGTGGACCTGGTCTACGCGGGTAAGACCATCGTGCAGCGCGGCAAGGAGGCCAACGACCAGATCAACATCCTGGGCGACGACGGCGTGCCGGTGGAGTACCACGAACGATTCTGGAAATCGGAGCTGATCGACTTCGTGATCCTGCAGCAGGATGCTTTCGACGAGATCGACGCCAACTGCCCGATCGAACGCCAGAAGATGATGTACGAGATGGTGCTCGACATCTGCGACCGGGAGTTCGCGTTCGCCGGATTCGAGGAGTGCGCTTCGTTCTTCAAGGGCCTGATCAACCTCTTCCGTCAGATGAACTATTCGGAGTGGAAATCGGAGAAATTCGAGGACTACCGCCGTCAGATCGAGAAAACAGTGAGTGAAAAAGAATCCAAATAAGGCGCGGTATGACAACACGAGCATTTCAGAAGATATATACCAAGATTGAAAACATTACCAAGGCGACCGTGACGCTGCGTGCCGAAGGCGTGGGTAATGACGAGCTGGCCACCGTAGGCGGCAAGTTGGCCCAGGTGGTGAAGATTATGGGCGACCAGGTGACTTTGCAGGTTTTCGCGGGCACGGAGGGTATTACCACCGATTCGGAGGTAATTTTCCACGGCGAACCCCCGAAGCTGCGCGTTTCGGACAACCTGGCGGGCCGTTTCTTCAACGCCTACGGCGAACCCATCGAGGGCGGCGAGCAGATCGAGGGCGAAGCCCGCGAAATCGGCGGTCCGACGGTGAATCCGTTCCGCCGCATCCAGCCGTCGGAGCTGATCGCCACGGGTATCGCCGGCATCGACCTCAATAATACGATCGTGACGGGCCAGAAGATTCCCTTCTTCGCCGACCCGGATCAGCCCTATAACGCCGTGATGGCCAATGTGGCCCTGCGTGCCAAGGCCGACAAGATCATCCTGGGCGGCATGGGTCTCTCGAACGACGACTTCCTCTACTTCAAGCAGGTGTTCGAAAACGCCGGTGCGCTCGATCGCATCGTTTCGTTCGTCAATACCACGGAGAATCCCCCGGTGGAGCGTCTGCTCGTGCCGGACATGGCCTTGACCGCCGCCGAATATTTCGCCGTCGATAAGGGTGAAAAGGTGCTGGTGCTGCTGACGGACATGACCCTTTACGCCGATGCGCTGGCCATCGTATCGAACCGTATGGATCAGATTCCTTCGAAGGACTCGATGCCCGGTTCGCTCTACTCCGATCTGGCGAAGATCTATGAGAAGGCCGTGCAGTTGCCCAACGGCGGCTCGATCACCATTATCGCGGTGACGACCCTTTCGGGCGGCGACATCACGCACGCCATCCCCGACAATACGGGTTACATCACCGAGGGTCAGTTGTTCCTGCGCAACGATTCGGACACGGGTAAGGTTATCGTCGATCCGTTCCGTTCGCTGTCGCGTCTGAAACAGTTGGTGATCGGCAAGAAGACCCGCGAGGATCATCCGCAGGTGATGAACGCTGCCGTGCGTCTCTACGCCGATGCGGCCAATGCCAAGACCAAACTGGAGAACGGCTTCGACCTTTCGGACTACGACGAGCGTGCGCTCAAGTTCGCTTACGACTATTCGGAGAAACTGCTGGCGATCGATGTCAATATCGAAATTACGCAGATGCTCGACACGGCGTGGGAGCTCTTCGCCAAATACTTCTCGAAGGAAGAGGTGGCCATCAAGAGCGAACTGGTGGAGAAATACTGGCCTAAAACCGAGTAGAGCAATTCAACTCAAACAGAATGGCTATAAAATTCCAATATAACAAGACCTCGCTGGGCGAACTCGGAAAACAGCTGAAAATGCGGCAGAAGGCGCTCCCTACGATCAAGAGTAAGGAGTCGGCCCTGCGTTCCGAAGTGAAGAAGGCGAAGGACACCGCACAGGATTTCCGACGGCAGTTGGACGCGCTCACGGCGCAGTACGACTACATGGTTTCCCTGTGGGGTGAGTTCGATGCGGACCTGCTGCGCATCGCCGACGTCGATCTTGCGGAGCAGAAGATCGCGGGCGTGCGTACGCCGGTGTTGCAGGACATCCGTTTCGAGGAGAAGGATTACGACCTCTTCTCGGCTCCCGTGTGGTTCGCCGACGGAGTCGATATTCTCAAGCGCCTCGCGCGCCTGGGTATCGAGTTCGAGGTGTTCAACCGCAAGATGGAGTTGCTGGATTTCGCACGCCGCAAGACTACTCAGAAGGTAAACCTCTACGAAAAGGTGCAGATACCCGGGTACGAGGATGCCATACGCAAGATCAAACGCTTCATGGAGGATGAGGAGAACCTCTCCAAGTCGGCTCAGAAGATCGTGAAAACCAAACAACAGCAAGCCGGGGAGGGCGCGATGTTATGATAGCGAGAATGTCGAAATACGACCTGGTACTCTATGCGGGTCAGAGCAGCGACTTCATCGAGAAGCTGCGCGGCCTGGGGCTGGTCGATATCACCACTACGGGTTGGGAGCCTTCGGACGAAGACCGTCAGCTGCTGCTTACGATCGACAACCATCACAAGGCGGTCGAGACCCTGAAACGATTCTTGGAGGACGAGCGCTTTGTCAAGGACGAGCAGCCCATCGCCGACGGCGGCGAGGCTTTCGACCGCTACATGGCCGCTACGCAGCAGGCAGCGGCGCTCCGTTCGGAGATCGCACGCTTGCAGAAAACCGCCGACGAGCTGCGTCCCTGGGGCGATTTTTCGGTCGATACGCTTCGCAAGTTAGCGGACAAGGGCGTGGTGTTGCGCTATTTCTTCACCAGCCGTGCGGCTTACGAGAAGGATATCGAGGCGTGGTCGGAGCGTTATACGATCGCTCTGGTGCACGAGGGTGAAACCTTCGATTACTTCGTGGTCGTGACCCGGCCGGGCGAGGAGGTGGTGCTCGATGCGCAGGAGGTCAAGGCGCCGACGATGGACTGTCGTCAGGCCGAAGCCCAGATCGCCGAGGCTCGCAGGAAGCTCGCGGAGCTGGATCGGGAATTTTCCCGTGCGGCTCTTTCGGTGGAGGCGCCGGCATGGGATCGAGCTCAAGCGGAAGTTGGAAGAGATTCGCGTGAAGAATACTGCGCAGCCTGAAGCCGACGGTACGCTGGTTATTCTGGAGGGGTGGGCCGAGGAGTCCGATTCCGCGAAGGTAGATGCTCTGCTGGCCGAATACCCCAATCTGATTTTCCTGAAGAGTACGCCGACCCCCGAGGACAATACCCCGGTGAAGCTGCGCAACCGTCCCTTCGCCCATCTGTTCGAGGTGATCGGCGCGATGTATGCGCTGCCCAAATACGGCACGATCGATTTGACACGCTTCTTCGCGCCTTTCTATATGATCTTCTTCGGCTTCTGTATGGCCGAGGGCGGTTACGGACTGGTCATCATGCTGGGCGGTTTGGCCGCAGTGATGCTGGGTCGCAAGAAGGGGAGTTCAGCCATGAAGGAGATCGGTATGCTGACGATGCTGTGCGGATTTTCGGGCATGGTCTTCGGCCTGATGTCGGGCTCGTTCTTCGGATTGCAGCTTTCCGAATGGGAGTGGCTGGGCAGCCTGCGCGATCACCTGCTGACACCGGACATCCTCTTCCCGCTTTCGATCGGACTGGGTGCCGTGCAGGTGCTTTTTGCCATGATGATCAACGCTTATGTCACGGCCCGCAGCTTCGGCCTGCGCTATGCGCTGGGGCTGATCGGCTGGATCATCGTGCTGGTCGATAGTGCTGCTGCGTTCCTGTTGCCCGAGAGCGTGGGCTTCACGTTCCATTCGGTCGCTTATCTGGTGATCCTGGGCGTCGGCCTGGTGCTGATGTTCTTCTTCAATTCGCCGGGCAAGAATATCTTCGTGAACTTCGGACTTGGTATCTGGAATACCTATAATAATGTGTCGGGGCTGGTGGGCGATCTGCTGTCGTACATCCGTCTGTTCGCCATCGGCCTTTCGGGTGGTATTCTGGCGATGGTCTTCAACCAGTTGGCCGTTGGTATGAGTCCCGATATTCCGGTCGTGAAGCAGCTCGTGATGTTGCTGATCCTGCTGCTGGGACACGGCATCAACCTCTTCATGTGCGTTCTCTCGTCGGTGGTGCATCCGCTGCGTCTGACGTTCGTGGAGTTCTACAAGAACGCCGGGTTCGAGGCCGCAACGCGCGTCTTCACCCCGTTGAAAAACGAATAAACTAAATGATAATCAATATTAACAACTAAAACAAAATTCGATTTATGGAACCTATTACGTTGGGCTATCTCGGTATGGCCATCATGTTTACTCTGGCGGCCGTAGGCAGTTGCTATGGTACTACTATCGCGGGCAATGCCGCAGTCGGTGCGATGAAGAAGAACCCGAATGCCTTCGGTAACTACATCATCCTGTCGGGTCTGCCCGCTTCGCAGGGTCTTTACGGCTTTGCCTCGCTCTTCCTTATCATGAATTACCTGACCGATTCGGTTACGATGCTGCAGGCGGCCGCTATCTTCGGTTTGGGTATCTTGGTCGGCCTGGTGAACTTTTTCTCGTCGTATCGTCAGGGCCAGCTTTGCGCCAACGGTATCGCTGCCGTAGGTAACGGTCATGACGTGGGTACCAAAACCCTGATCCTCGCCGCTTTCCCGGAGTTGTACGGTATTTTGACCGTGGCGATCACCTTCCTGGTAACCGGTCTGATGAAGTAATCGAAATCCCGGATTTCGAAAGAACAGGCGGAGCTTCTGCAAGCTCCGCCTGTTTGTGTTTTGTGAGGAAGAGGGTGTGTGTGGAGGGGTTTTGGAGAAGGCATGAGAGGGGACGGTTCGATTCGAGGTGGAGTAAATTGCGGGGTTCGGCAATGTTGCTGTGTCCCGGCAGATCGGACGGTTACGGGGTGGAAACCGCTGGAATTCCGGGGTGTCTTCGGAATCCGGTCATGTCAGTCATAGACGGCTGTTTTGTGTGGTCGGCTTTGTTGGGTATGCTGCTTTATTCTGTTGTTTGGAGCGCTTGTTCGATTTGCTCGATCAGCAGGCGTTGTATTGTTGCGTCGTAGTCGGTTTCGGAGAGCAGGATTTTGCCATTGGGACTGATGATAAAGTTGCGGGGAACGTATCGGGTGGCGTAGAGCGAGTAGATTGACATGTCGGGATCCAGACCTACGGAGAATGCGATTCCCAGCTCGCGGCAGAACTCTTGAACGGTCTGCTGCGTTTCGCCTCGATTGATTGGAAGGAAGCGAAATTTCCGGTCAGCAAAGCGATCGACGATTTGGGTTTGCATCTGCTGCATTTGTTTCCGGCAGGTCGGGCACCACGTGGAGAAGAAGGTAAGCAACACCACGTTGCCTTGCAGGTCGGACAGGGTGATCGCTGTGTCGTCGAGCATTCCGACCGTGAAGTGAGGGGCCTCCTCTCCGACGCGGACGAGCGTGGTTTCCTTTTCCGTCGGGATCTCTTCGGAAAGGCAGCCCGTTAGGGCGAGTACAAGCAGGAACAGCACAATAGTCGGCTGTACGGTCCGGTATAGAAGTCCGAGATGTCGTGTAAGTCCGGATCGAGAGAAGAATCTTGTCTGTCGAAGAGCAGGCCGTAAATATGCCGTCATAGGGAGTTGGTTATAATCGTCGGGTAGAGTTCAAAATTCGTTCCGAATAAAAAAGCCGGAATTTTCCGGCTTTTTTTCGTGCAGGGAAATACCCCTCTTCAGTTGATATGGCTTGCCGCATGGGGATCGTTACCGCATTCGGTAAAGCTGGTCCCGCAGACGAGGCGTGAAGCCCGCCTCGCGGATCGCTTGTTGGATGCCTGCGGCATCGAACTGGTTGTGCGCCCCGGCCGAAGAAACGACGTTCTCCTCGATCATGATCGAACCCATGTCGTTGGCGCCGCTGTGCAGCGCTACCTGAGCGGTGGCCTTGCCGACGGTGAGCCACGAAGCCTGGATGTTGCGGATGTTGTTCAGAACCAGTCGGCTGACGGCGATTATGCGAATGTATTCCAATGGTGAAAAGCGGGTTGCAACTCCCTGCCGCTCCAATTCGGTGCCCGACGAGCGAAAAATCCAAGGGATGAAGGCCAGAAAGCCGTAATGTCCTTCGGGACAGCGGGCCTGCAGGTCGCGGATGCGCAGCAGGTGGTCCACACGCTGACGGGATGTTTCTACATGGCCGTACATCATCGTCGCCGAGGTCGGCAGGTTGAGGCAGTGGGCTTCGTGCATCACCTGGATCCACTCCTCGACCGAAGGTTTGGCGGGCGAGATGGCTTTCCGCACGCCGGGATCGAGGATCTCGGCCCCGGCACCCGGCAGGGAGTCCAATCCGGCGGCGATCAGCCGTTTCAGGGTGTCGAGCGTGGTGAGGCCGCTGATGCGGGCGATGTGCGCCACTTCGGGCGCTCCGAGGGCGTGCAGGCGTACCTGCGGATAGAGGCTCTTGAGTGTCGAGAAGAGCTCCTCGTAGAAATCGATCCCCAGCTTCGGGTGTAGACCGCCCTGCAGCAGCAACTGGTCGCCGCCGAGGGCGAGCATCCGCTCGATTTTCTCCTTGTATTCATCCAGCGTAGTGATGAAAGCCCGCTCCGTCTGGTGGGGTTTGCAGTGGAAATTGCAGAAGTGGCAGCCCGAAATGCAGACGTTGGTGATGTTCACGTTGCGGTCGATCTGCCAGGTCACGACCTCCAGGTCGGGCACTACGGCACGGCGCACGCGGTCAGCCGTGAGAGCCAGCTCCTGCAGGGGGGCCTGTTCGTAAAGCCAATACGCCTCCTCCGCCGTGAGGGGATCACGCTTCAGACATTTTTCGTATATCTCTTCCGCACGGTTGGGGCCGGTCCCGGCGGTTCGCTGCGTCTGTTCCCGGATCATCGCTTCGATCCTTTTTTGCCCCCTTTGCGGGACGTTTTGCCGCCCTTACCCGGTCGGGACGTGCTTTGGCGGCGTACCGGAATCGCTGCGTGCCCCTTTACGTCGTCCTCGCGGGAGTCGGCCGCCGCATCGTGCACCAGTTCGAAATCGAGCTGGCGGCGTTGCAGATCGGCCCGCTTGACGCGAATACGCACGGCATCGCCCAAGGTGAAGATCCGTCCTTTGCGGCGTCCATAGACCTCGTAGCGGTTCTCGTCGAACTGGTAGAGGTCGTCCTCCATTTCCCGCAGCGAAACCATGCCTTCGATGTGGGTTTCGTCCAGCTCGACGTACATGCCCCAGTCGCTCATGCCCGAGATATGGCCGTCGAAGAACTGGCCGATTTTATCCTGCATGAACTCCACCATTTTGTACTTGATCGAGGCGCGTTCGGCTTCGGCAGCGATCACTTCCCGCTCCGAGGCGTGTACGCAGAGTTTCTCGAAGGTGTCGCGGTCGGCCGATTTGCCTCCTTCGAGGTAGCGGGCCAGCAGCCGGTGGACCATCATGTCCGGGTAGCGGCGGATCGGCGAGGTGAAATGCGTGTAGTAGGGGAAAGCGAGGCCGTAATGACCGATGTTGTCGGTCGAATAGAAGGCCTTGGACATCGCACGTACGGCGAGGTTCGAAATGACGTTCTCCTCGATGCGTCCTTTGGCCTGTCCCAGCAGCTTGTTCATCTCCTTGGCCACGGCGCGTCCCTTGTCGGCCTTGAATACGTAGCCGAAGCGCAGAACGAAGGTCCGGAACTTTTCGAGCTTCTCCTCGTTCGGAACGTCGTGTACGCGGTAAACCATCGTACGCCGAACGGCACGGCCGTTCACTTTGTGATGTCCGCAGAATTCGGCGACCTGTTTGTTGGCCAGCAGCATGAACTCTTCGATGAGCTGGTTGGCCTCCTTTTGCTCCTTGAAATAGACGCCCAGCGGTTTGCCTTCGGCGTCGAGTTTGAACTTGGCTTCTTCGCGCTGGAAGCTCACGGCTCCGCGCTTGAAGCGTGTTTTGCGCATCCGCTGGGCCAGACGGTTGAGCGTCAGCACCTCTTCGGCGAAGTCGCCCTTGCCGGTTTCGATGATCTGCTGCGCCTCCTCGTAGGTGAAGCGGCGGTCGGAGAGGATGACCGTGCGGCCGAACCATTTGTCCAGTACTTCGGCTTCCTCGTTGAGCGTGAAGACCGCCGAGAAGCAGAGACTCTCTTCGTCGGGGCGCAGCGAGCAAAGTTCGTTGCTCAATTTTTCGGGCAGCATCGGAATCGTACGATCGACCAGATAGACCGACGTGCCGCGCTCCTCGGCTTCGGTGTCGATCACCGAGCGGGGTTGAACGTAGTGGGTCACGTCGGCGATATGTACGCCCACCTCCCACACGCCGTCTTCGATCTTGCGGATCGAGAGGGCGTCGTCGAAGTCCTTGGCGTCCGCCGGGTCGATGGTGAAGGTCGTTATCTTGCGGAAGTCGCGCCGGGCGGCATAATCGGCTTTGGTGATCGTCGAAGGAATGGCCTGGGCCGCATCTTCGACCTTTTGCTCGAAATGGTAGGGCAGGCCGTATTCGGCCAGGATGGCGTGCATCTCGGTATTGTTCTCTCCGGCGCGGCCCAATACCTCGACCAGCTCTCCGGCGGGGCTTTTGGAACCCAGCGCCCAGTCCGTGATGCGGATCACGACTTTGTCGCCGTGCTGTACGTTAGGGTTGTCCCGCTTGGAGAGATAGACGTCCATCGGCATGCGCCGGGGATCCATCTTGACGAAGATGGCGTGGTCGCTCACGTCGGCCGTGCCCACGTATTGCTTGCGGCTGCGCTCCACGATGCGGGTGATCTCGCCTTCGAGGGACCCGGCGTGGGAGCGGCGGGTGATGACGAACTCCACGCAGAGCATTCAGCGAATTGCGCTGGCTGACATATACGTCGTTTTCGAACTCCTCGGAGCGGATATACATCGCTCCTGTCGAGATCATCTGTACGATGCCCTCCTGACGGGGACGCTCCTTGCCGCTGAGACGGTACTTTTCCTGCCCGCACTCCTCGATAGTGCCCTGGGCGAGCAGTTCCGTGATGATTTCACGGGTACGAAGACGGCCCTCCTTGGTGGCGCCGCCCGAGGCCGAAGCCAGATGCTTGAGGGAGAACTTGTTGTTCGGGAATTCCCGGAACAGGTTAATGATCAGCGAAGAGCGGTCGAATGCGGCCGACTTCTTCGTATTTTTCAGTTTATTCATCGGTTGAAATAGTTACGGGCGAGGAGTTCCATGAACCGGATGCCGGTCGGAATGGCCGCCTCGTCGGGATTGAAGGTGGATGTATGCAGTTTTCCGGCTCCGGGACCGACGCCCAGGCGGTAGAAGATCGCCGGGTAGCGGGTGCCGTAGAAGCCGAAATCTTCGGAAGTCATGCGCAGGGGCAGCATTTGAAAGGGAATTCCTTCGGTTTCGGCCAGTGGGACTACCTTGAGGAAAACT
>OGMB01000229.1_pt1 | contig 33274 bp, 43 predicted proteins | sample 1573001 | NCBI WGS metagenome assembly OGMB01 (sample SAMEA2581921, study PRJEB24529) | metagenome | biome: Human gut stool | place: China | collected 2011
CGCTTAGGCATGGAAGTTTTGCGGCATTCTGGCTACACAATAACAAGGGAAGACTCACTCGTGGCTGCAACCCTGCTTACTCAAAATCTATTCACACATGGTTACGTTTTGGGGAAATTATGAGGGGATCTCTCAGTGCCCGGCGGGTTTACGCCATTAATTTCATTGGTTGGTTAATTCGGCATGGTTAGCCGTCTGGGAAATAAGCTCACCACTGCACGAAAATGATTCATTGCTTTAATCAACTCCCGCTTTTCGTCAGTGGTCAGCTCATTAATGCTGATGCTATGACGTTCAGCTGGAATTTTTGCCATAAAGAATATGGCAGCCAGTGCCCGTTTATTTTGTTCGTTATTGATATCCCGTGGATCACGCATATCTTTAATAAACCGCTCAAGCTCTGACTCAATATTCAGGCCAAATACTTTCGCCCTTAATTCCGCAATGTGATTAAGTCCATTCAGGCGTTCTCCGGGGCTTAATGGAACAGTCGCCGCAGCGCCATTAATTGCCATACTTCATATCCCCCAAACGCACCTATCGTTCTTTGTTCTTACGGTAACGCTCAAGGGGAGATACATTTTTTCGTACCGTCTCTTTAACCTGCTCTCCCCGTAAAAACGCCCCATCCTTTAGCGTGAAAAAGTAACTGCCATCGCCCGACAACGACGGATAACAACAGAGCAAATCATCTTCAGGTACTGAATAACTCTCCCCTCTGTAACAAAACTGATAAACCACTTCACTTTCCGCTGCATACATTTTGACTTTCTCCGTTTCCTCGTGGTCAATTCAGACAGCAATTCATCTTGTGAATGACATGGATGCCAGCGTTTTCCATCCTCACCCATGATCCAGCCGTGACCGTAGTGCATTGCCGGGCTTTGCTTTACCAGCAGCGATGCAAATGATGGTTCTTTCGTCAGCATAAGCACCTCACAGCAAACCGAATGAAGCACCGAGGCCGGTCACGGTATCAACTGCACTCGCCATCGCAGGGTTAGCCTGTAAACGGGCCTGCAATGAAACAGCAGCCAACGCCATCAGTCGTGTTACAGAGTTAATGCTGCTGATAGCATCACGACGACCTGCACTGGTTTTTACATCGCCAAATACCGCACCTGCAGCAACACGCCCGATCTCTGCGGTTGCACTCATGACGTAATGTGGCAGTTTCTCTTTTGCCACCTCATTAATCGGTACACATGGCAGACAATGAATCTGTGCCAGAAAACCATCTACCAGCGTTGAATCTTCAGTCAGATCGGTAAGCAGCCAGATTTCTGGTGCGGTTAATAGATGAGGCTGAGCTGGGTTCAGCTTGTTCCGCAGAATCTGCACATTCATGCCTGCACGTTCTGCCAGTTGCACCAGATTGTGGCGCAGTGCAAATGCACGACAGGCTTCATCAAAATGTGGATGTTTGGAAACTTGGTAATCAAACATGGTCAATGCCTCTGATGTATTTCAGAATCGAACTAATTAAGGTTTAGATTGCATTCTGAAAGCGCATCAACGGTCATGGCTGCTATGTTGATCATCACTTTTTCGCGTTTTTTATCTTTGCGCAAACGGTGACGGATAAGGCGTCCGTCAGCCAACATGTCATTGATGGTATCGATGGACAGCCCTGTCAGCTCGCTATAGCGCTCAATAGTCACATGAGGCGTGGTAAGAGTGATTGAAATGTTAGGTCTCATGATGCAACATTCCTCGTTTAATGATGATTAATCAGGACGAATACGGATCGTTTGTATTTTGTGAACACCATAAACATACGATCGCACAATGAAATCGTCAAGATAAAAGTTCACTTGGAGTGACCATGAATTTGGAGAAAGGCGGACGAGGCGCTATAGAGCGCATGGTAGAAGCTTATGGATTCAAAACTCGACAGGCGTTGTGCGATCATTTAGGAATCTCTAAAAGTACACTCGCCACACGCTACATGCGTGACTCATTCCCAGCAGAATGGGTAATCCAGTGCGCCCTTGAAACGGGCACCTCGCTTAATTGGCTCACAACCGGACATGGTTCAAAGCAAACTTCAGGTAATACAAATACTATGGAAGTTGCTAAATATGTATTATCTGATGGTGCCTTGCGTGAAGACGGTTTTTATATTTTTGATAAGGGATTTCTACCCTCTACGTTTAAAAAACCTTTTGTCATCACAGATAACAATTCTGAATTTATTTGTGATAAAGAATTTGATGATATACGTGATGGTAAATGGGTAATAAGTATTGATGGCGAAGTAACGATCCGTGACATTACTCGTTTACCCGGTGGAAGAATCTTCGTCGAGGGTGGAAACAGAGCCTTCGAATGTAAGATAGAAGACATTGAAATAATTGGTAAAATTATAAGTTTAACAGTCAAGTATGTTAAATAGTACCGGGAGGAAACTATGCTTGGTAAGGTATTTTTTGTGGTTTTGTCATGTTCTTTGTTATTAAACCCACTAACTACCTATGCTAGAAATTATCCCTGCTCAGGGAAAAAGGGAGGTGTTTCTCACTGTACCTCAGATGGCAAATTCGTTTGCAATGATGGAACTATTAGTAAATCCAAAAAAATCTGTACTAAAAACTCACGATAACTTTTGCTTTTATATCTGCGTCTAAAATAAAAATGAGCCGCAGGTTAACCGCAAAAGTTACATGCTCACATAGCAAAAAGAATAGCCAACTTCATTATGGCTTCAGTGAGATGTATGGTCGTAGGATTTCATACATTGACACTGGTTATACATACAGTAAAAATGCTCTCTACTGGAGGGCATTTTTTATGGCAGTACGAAAACTCACCACAGGGAAATGGCTTTGCGAATGTTACCCCGCCGGACGAAGTGGGCGTCGTGTGCGTAAACAATTCGCCACCAAAGGCGAAGCTCTGGCTTTTGAGCGTCACACTATGGAAGAAACCGAATCAAAGCCATGGCTGGGCGAATCAGTGGATCGTCGAACCCTGAAAGACGTGGTTGAGCTATGGTTCAAACTACATGGTAAATCTCTGACTGCTGGGCAGCATGTCTATGACAAATTGCTGCTGATGGTTGGCGCTCTGGGCAATCCTCTTGCAACCGATCTCACCTCTAAAATGTTTGCCCACTATCGAGATAAACGCCTGACAGGCGAGATCTACTTCAGCGAGAAATGGAAGAAAGGAGCAAGCCCGGTCACCATTAACCTGGAGCAAAGCTATCTAAGTAGTGTTTTTAGCGAACTATCCCGTCTGGGCGAATGGTCGTATCCGAACCCACTGGAGAACATGCGAAAATTCACCATCGCAGAAAAAGAGATGGCATGGCTTACCCATGAGCAGATTGTTGAATTACTGGCTGATTGCAAACGTCAGGACCCAATTCTAGCACTGGTAGTTAAGATATGCTTAAGCACAGGCGCACGCTGGCGAGAAGCCGTAAATCTTACTCGTTCACAGGTGACCAAATACCGAATTACCTTTGTAAGAACGAAGGGGAAGAAAAACAGAAGTATCCCTATCAGTAAAGAGCTTTACGAAGAGATCATGGCGCTTGATGGGTTCAATTTCTTCACAGACTGCTATTTTCAATTTTTATCCGTGATGGAAAAAACGTCTATCGTGCTCCCTCGCGGTCAACTCACACACGTTCTGCGCCATACGTTTGCGGCGCACTTCATGATGTCGGGTGGAAACATTCTGGCCTTACAAAAAATTCTCGGACACCACGATATAAAAATGACTATGCGTTACGCACATCTGGCACCGGATCATCTGGAAACGGCGCTCCGTTTCAATCCTCTGGCAACGCTGCCAAGTGGCGACAAAGTGGCGGCAGCGGTTGGCATTACCCCGTAATAACCACCACTGACCACCAACCTAACTTATTGTTTTTAATCTAACTTGTTGTTTTCATTAACCCGTTTACATAAATGGGTTTTTTGTTGCCTGCTATTCTTCCATTCCATAATCAATAAGTTAGAAACTACTTTACTTATCTTTGGCGGCAAAATGGCGGCAGAAGAACAAGGACTTCAGATGGTTACCATTATATTAGCTGTGCTGGCAATTGTAGCAACGATTGTAGCAGGCATACCCGCATACCTCTTATACTCACCACAGGCAAAGGAAGTAAAACGCCTTAAGAAAAAAAGAATTATTGAGCTTCTAGTCTCAAAAAACTGGAACAATGTTGGTGATATTCGCAACCATAATGAGAATATAATAAGCATAAAAATTGAGTCATCAGATGTCGTCGGCAATTTGGGAGGGACTATCACTAACTGTTCATCAACAAGCCTTGATGAAGAGAAATGCACCTTTACATTCTCGGGTAAGCTAAACCATAAAGGGCAGGTCACTATCCTTCTTTGCATTCAAATAGGGTGGCGTGATGTTCCTATCGGGGAAGCTTTATTATCATACAATGAAGATAAAAATACATTAAAATACAAATATTTAAAAAATAACAAAGATAACGAACATTTGGCAAATGAGTATCATTTGCCAAAGTTTGAAGCAAACGACCTTATCGGATGCTAGGCACTTATTCGAAAACAATGATTTTTAGAATCACTGTTTTTAGCAATGGTGAAAAAATGGCGGCAGAGTCAAAGAGAGAGCGCCACCTGTCCTGATTTCATTGGATGCGGCTGAACCGGATTTGACTCTTTTGGCGTTGCAATCGAACGAACAAAAGTTTCATGGGTAACAAAAGTATGGCTGCAGTTAATGTTCTGGCACTGGTTGTAACGCTCTTTGGTCAATGAAGATACCTGAAAACTGCTGCGAGTATGGGCGGCACTTCCACACAGTGGGCAAATCATCATTTTTCGAGTTCTCCCCATTTTTGCTAAATTCACAATAATGATACCGCATTATTCCATTTTGAAAACTTAAAAGTTCTCCATTGCGAAGAATCATTCCATTTCGAAATCATCAATCTTCACTTCAAGCTCCAGACTGGTCGTAAAACCGTTATCCGGGCTGACAGTATGCGTCAGGGTGGTAATAGTCCATTCCGCATCATCTATCGGCTGTTTAAAGCCACTGACTTTCACTGGCATTTCCGTGTAGAGATCTGCCCGACCTTCCGCCAGTTGTAGCGAGAATGACGCAACGCCGCGTTGCAGGCGTTCCCACTGCATTTTCGCTGCCCGTTCAGCGTTGCTCCGGTTGGCATAAGTGCGATTAAGTACCAGCACGTTTTCATCCGTACCCACCAGGTAATCGCCCTGCTTCGCTTCCGGCTCTTTCTTCCGATTCTTAGTCCTGCGCTTACGCTTCACCGTTGTGCTTTCTTTCTTCGCGGGTTCGCGGGTATGCAACCAACTGGCAATTACGCCCGTATAGGCTCCGCGATCTGCCAGGGTAAAGCGGTGACTGTCGCCATCCTTACGTGTGATAGTGATCACCGGTAGTGGTTTACCGCTGGCACTTTTACCCTGTCCCTGCCGGATGAATAACAGATTGCCATTTTTCACCGACGCAATAGCACCGTACTGGCGCGCCAGCCGCATCAAAAAACTGCCGTCACTCTCATTAGTCTGGTCTATATGCTCCACGGGTTTATCCGACAAGTCTTTAGCCAGTGCCATCTTCAGTTTGTGCCGCGCGGCTATTTCCTTCACCACTTCCCCGACCGTGGTCTTGTGCCACGACTTTTCACGGCGGGTATTCAGCGTTTCCCGAAAATCAGCACTTCGCGCCCGGATAGTCAGGCGGTCCGGTGCGCCAGTGTGTTCAATCTCGTCCACCGTGAATGCCCCTTTCGGGAAAAGCGGCTGCCCCTTCCAGCCCAGCGCCAGCGTAATGACCGCACCACGGCGCGGCAGCACGATTTTTCCGTCAGCATCGTCCAGCTCCAGATCAAGCTGGTCCGCTTCAAAGCCCCGGTTATCCGTCAGCGTAAGCCCCATCAGGCGGTTGTCCAGCACAGTAGTGATATCCCTGCCCTCAATACTGATGCTGAATGCGGGAGTTTTGTTGCCCTTGTTAAGCAGTTCAGAGCTGAAATTCACGACAGCAGCCCTCCCACCGTTTTACTGATATCGCTTAAAGCAGATGTTGCCGTTTCCTGCAGATTATTCAGTTGCGCACTGAGATCACCGAACATATCGGACAGGGATTCATCCACTCGTTTGAGCGACAGGGTGAACTCAATCCGGCGCGGCATACCGTCGCGGAAAAACTCCGTTTTAGTCTGATTCAGTCCCTCAATCACATACATGCCGTAAATCGTGCCGCTGCCTTCAATCAGGGGCCATGCTTTCCCCTGTTCTGCCATCTGCTCCAGTGCCAGCAACGACAGCCTGCCGCCTGTTATCTCCGGCATAAGAACGCCAGAAAGCGTCAGCATGTCGTTATCCGGTCCCAGAAACTGCGTTGACGGGCGTCGGTTAACCCGGCTGTTTGCCGCATGTCGCCAGCTGCGTTGATACTGCAGTTCCTCATACGGAACGGTGCGCAGCATAAACACGTACAATCCCAGCACCATCATCATGCGTCGTATCCCCCCTGATCGCTGTAGTTACTCCTGGCTTTTGCCTTCAGCCTGCGTTCACGTTCATCAAGCTGGCGTGCCACCTCCCGCGCAATATCCTGCGCACTTTGTCCTGGCTGCGTCTGAATGATGATCTGCGTCGGTGCCTCAATCTGTTGAACGAGCGGCACAGTGGCTGCGCGACTCACCATCGCTTCACCGCCTTTCGCGGGAAGTGCCAAAGGGTGCAACGGTGGAAGCTCTGCTGGCGCGGCAGCAACGCCCATCATTCCGGCGACAACGGCAGCCAGTGCAGCTGTATTTCTCCGGCTGGTTACATTTGCCGGGCCGTTAACAATTTCCGGCCCGTTTTCACCGACGATGCCAAACTGCCCGCGCGGGATATACCCGCCGCTGTCATACATCCCCGCAAAACCATATCCCCATGACGGAAAACCACCCGATGGCATCATCACTTTACCGTCTGCATTCACCGTCGCAGGTTGCTGACGCGTCACGCTTTCCGGCAGTTTTGCCTTTGCGGCCTCTTTACTGACAATGCCAAGTTTCTCCAGCAACCAGGAAACGCCGGATTTCAGGGAGTCCAGCGGATGCATGACCATATTCAGCCCTTCCGCCAGTGCCTCTCCGAATCGCCGCCCCATTGCCGCTGCACTCTGCAGTTCGGCAGAGGTCGACTTAACGGGCGTCAGCAGATCAGTAAACCAGCCCCACAGCGCCTGTACTTTGTCGCCAATCCACTGGAACACGGGCTTAAGCGGTTCGAATGCTGCACTGACGGGACCTGCCGCCGCTTTGAATCCTTCCACCACGCCACCAAGAAATGCGGTGATGGGTTGCCAGTATTTCCAGACAACCAGCGCCACGCCCGCCAGTGCAGTAACCACAAGACCTATCGGACTGAGCAGAGCACCTAACAGACCAGATACGGCATACAGGGCAACGCGCAGCATCGCCAGTGGACCAGATGCCAGTACTCGCAGCACCGTGCCTGCGGCGACCAGTCCACCGCGCAGTACCGCCAAAGGATTCATAAACATCACAGCAACAGCACGTAAACCGGATAATCCAGACCGCAAAAGTGCAACCGGCGCACCTGCTACAGTTTTCAGGACATTTCCCGTCAGTGATGCCGTGCGGCGCAAAGACGACAACGGCGCAGTAAGTAAACCTGCGGCGTTGCCCGATGAAGCAAGCCCGCGTCGCAGCAGTGCCAGTGGTGCGCCAGCCAGCCAGGACAACGCGCTGCTGGTTCGAGTTACTGCTGCCGTAACGGAAGGTAACGTTTTGATACCCAGCACAGAGAATCCCAGACGGATCACTGCCAGCGGCCCCAGCACTGCAGCCAGCGCCACCGCTAAGGTGCCGAGGCCTACGGTAACCGCAGCCACCACAGCGGCTACTTTCATCAGTGTGCCTGTCAGTTCCGGGTTAGCTTCCACCCAGCGGCGCAACGCCCCCGTGATGTTTTTCACCGTGTACAGAATATCCATCAGCGGCTGGCGCAGCGTTTCGCCCAGGCTGCTGAAGGTGTTCTGCGCTCCGGTTTTGACCAGCAACCACTGCGCAGAAAGTGAGTCCTTGTTAATGTCGGATTCTTTCTGCATGGAGCCGAGCGCATCATTGCCCGCTGTCAGTTTTAGCTGGCGCTGCAGTTCCGGCAGGTTGTTTGCCAGTTTCGCCGCGTCATCGCCAAACTCTTTACCAAACAACATGGTCATGGCAGACAGACGTTTATCCTGCGGCAGTGCGTTCACCTTCTCCAGTACGCGCTGGATAGTTCCCATCGCATCCTTCGTCATCTGCTTTTCAATCACTTCAGGATTGAGTTTCAGCAGATTCATTCCTTCAAAGAAACTCTTGCTTTGCATGGTGGCAATGGACAATTCACGCACCATCGCGTTTGCTGCACTGGCTGCAACCTCCGGCGCAGCGCCCAGTGTCAGGAAGGTGGAACCCAGCGCCGCCGCTTTACGATAATCCAGACGGTCAGCCACACCGCCCAGACGTTGCATCACATCAATGATGTCCGCCCCTTTCGACATGGCGTTATCATCCAGATAGTTCAGCGCATCGCCGAGCTGTTCAATATTGCGGGTAGGTATTTTGTAGAGCTGGGCGATTTTCCCCAGACTTTCTGACAGTTCATCCGCTGGCAGCTCAAAGGCTGTTGCCGCCTTTGCTGCCGTACTGGCGAAGGCCAGCAGGTCACGTTTCTGGTCTTCCCAGCTGTCGTCAGGGTTTGCGACGTTCATGCGCGCCCCACCTTCAACCAGTGCAGCGAAGTCCACCGCACCGTTTTCCATCGGCAACTGTTCGCTGGCAGCCTTGATGGCATCCTGCATTTCATAAAAACGTGCAGTGCGGTTGCCATTATCGTCACGCAGGCCATTGACCTGCTTTGCCACACCTTTCATGGCATCTTCCATGCTGGTATAGCTTTTTACTGCCGCCATCACTGGTGCGCCCATTGCCAGCCCTGCAGCCGTGGTGGTGGCTCCGGCACCTGCAATACGATCACGCACCTCCAGCGAACGGGCATAACTGGCACGCGCTGCATTCATCCTGCGCTGAGCTTCCCCCAGTCGCTTCAGCCGCGCCTCCTGTTTCGAAAGTTCCTGGTTATAACGTGATGTTTCACGGGCTAAACGGGCAGTTGCTCCCGCATCGTCTTTCGCAGAAATTCCCGCCCGGTACAGTTCAGCACGCACAAGCGCCGTCTGCTGCTGCAGCTTTTTCTGGCGTTCTTCCAGGCGCTGAACAGCCAGCCGTTGACGGCCCAAAGCAACAACCTGACGTTGCGAAGGCGGCCCCATCGCTCCCAGTTCCTGACTGAGCAAATTTGCACGCTGGCGGGCATAGTTCAGCCTGTCGCCTAATTTCTGATTTTCTGCCTGCAGCTTTCGGAAGCTGTCCAGACTGCTCCCGGCCTGATCAAGCTGCTTTATTGCATCGCGGGATTTTTTGACAGCAGCAGCCAGTTCTCTTGAACTGGCCTGCGCAGATCGAAATGGGCGGGTGAGCTTGTCAACCGCATTAAGAATGACCTGCAGACGCAGGTTGTTATCACTCATCGTTGGCCCCGCTTCTCTGAATCGCTTTATACCGCCATTCCAGCACTTCGGTCAGCGGCATAACGTCAGTAACGGATGGCGGCCAGTGAAAAATGGTGGCGATATCTGCCACCAGATCGTCAACCGTCAGGCTGTCGGTAAACCGGCAAGCACCGACTTCTTCAACAAAAAAGTGACAACCTCAACCGACATGGCAGTGAGATCTGCCGGATCCATCTCTGCAATTTCCTGTGCAGTCAGTGCCGGACTGGAGATGCGGGGGATCACGGTCATCATCGCGTTTACATCCATATCCATAATGGCCTGCAGGCGTGTACCGCGCAGCGCACCGGACTGCGGTTTACGCAGCACAATTTCGGTGATTTCTGTTTTACCGCGCTTGATGGGGGTATCCAGTTGAATGGTCTTTTCAGTCTGCTTATCGCTCATTTTGCTGTCCTGTCAATTGGGTTCTGGCGCGGTATCCCGCGCCGTTCAGATATATCAGAGGCCGAGGGCGTTGCGGTGCGCTTCCATCAGGTCCACACCGTCCACAATTTCCACCATGTTGATAAGGTCCACTTCATAGAGCACCTCACCATTGATGGTCAGCTTCGCGTAGCTGTTGGTACTGGTCACTTTGGTGGTGTTGCTTTCGCCCGTCTTCCACTCGCCGGAATCCACTTCTTTGTGACGTCCACGCACGACAAGCTCCACGGCCTGCACTTCCCCGGTATCGTCACGCTGAATAGAGCCTGTAAAGCGCAGCTGGATGCCATCCACCGTGGCTTTACCCATCTGTTTAAACAGCAGCAATTCAGTACCACCAATGGAAAATTCTGTGTCCAGCGCACTGTCATCAAGCCCCAGATCCACATCCACCGCACCCGGCATTCCGCCGCCGCGATACTTCTCATATTTGCGGGTAAATTTCGGCAGCGTCAGCGACTCAACGATCCCCTGCCAGTTGTTCCCGTCGTTAAACAGGTTCAGGTGTTTTAATTTGCGTGGTAAAGCCATGTTGTCCCCTTACGCGCTGACCTGGCTGGCGAAATTCACCAGGTACTGATCGGTGATGCGCTGACGCAGCATCAGGTTTTCAAGTGGCGGCACTGGCGTGTAGTCGTAGTCGATGGTGAGTTTTCCGGCTTTCAGCGTGTCTTTGTCGTTCACCGACTCATCCAGCCAGCAATCACCACCAATGAGATAGCCCTGACTGACCAGGCTGCGCATTTTGGCGCGGATACCTTCGATAATGTCGCGGGCCAGCGACGGGTTAAGCGGTTTGTCCACCGCCCACATGTGTGCTTCTGCCATCGTGTCCGTCAGCACCTGCGCCGTGCGGGTGTAGTTTTCGAAGGCAAAGAGCGGGTCATCACTCAGGCAGCGGGACCCCCAGAAGCGGAAACCGTCTTTACGCACAAGCGTGGTGACGTCGTTCTGGTTCAGCAGACCTGCATCGGTTGCCGGGTCCTGCAGATCCCAGAACACATCTGCAGAAATTCCGGTGACACCGTTCACGCCCACATTGGACAGGCTTTTGTGCCATCCGGTCTGCTCGTCAATTTTGGCGCGCAGACCAAGCGCACGGGCGGTGGCATATGCCGTTGCTTCGGCATTCAGCACCGTGTCCCAGCCAGTAAAGTCAGGCCAGATCAGCATCCCTTCGCGCTGGCTGAAGTTTTCGCGGTAAGTGATCGCCTCCTGCACTGTCTTGCAGCCATACGCTGACAGGTAAGCAAATCCACGCAGGCTTTGCGCCACGCTCAGCAACTCAGTAGCTACCGCCTTGGTGTCGTGGCCTGGCACGCCGAGAATGCGCGGTTTAACGCCGAGCTGTGACTGGGCAGATAACAGGGCTTTCATACCTGTTTTTTTACCTTCAGCAGTCACTGCGCCGATGATATTGGTCGTGGTTTCGTCTTCCGTTTCACCCTGCGGCACACGCACAACAATGGTCACGGGTTTTGCCTGGTCAGCGATGGCATCCAGCGAACGGGCCAGAGTACCGGACTCACCCGCTTTACCGCTGGCAGTCAGCACATCAGTGATCAGCACGGGTTTATTAAGAGGAAACATTTTTGCATCGGCATCATCGCCCGTGCAGACCATACCCACGATGGCGGTGCTCACCGTGGTAATAGATCGGGTGCCTTCGTTGACTTCAACAACGCGCACCCCGTGGTGGTAATCCTGAGCCATAGTGGCGAACCTCCTGATTGGATTAGGCTTCGCCCTATGTTGAAGTGATTGTGCCTGACAAACAGCTAAGCGCAGTTGTGTCGTTATTCACACAAAATAACGGTATTTGTCTGCTTGCAGGGATAATCAACATAATGCTGATTCAGGGGGATTCATTGATCTTATTTGCCGGAAATTTTCTATAAATGGTAGAAACGCCTACATCAAAAATCAGTGCAATACGCTGTCTTGATTCTCCGGCCTCGAGTAAACGCCCAATCTGTGCCCACTGTTCGGTGGTCAACTTAGGACGGCATCCACCTACTCTGCCTTTGGCACGAGCTGCAGCCAGCCCTGCCCTGGTACGTTCAACTATCAGTTCGCGTTCCATTTCAGCCAGGGCACCCATGACATGAAAAAAGAAACGGCCCATTGGGGTACTGGTATCAATACTGTCAGTCAGGCTTCTGAAATTCACACCACGCTGGCGCAACTCTTCTATCAGCGTAACAAGATGCCGCATACTGCGCCCCAACCTGTCCAGCTTCCAGACAACCAGCGTGTCTCCTGCCGATAGTGTCCTGAGTAGTTTTTTCAGCCCCGGTCTGTCGGACTTAGTGCCACTGATTTTGTCCTCAAAAATCCGCTCACATCCCGCGCAGTTCAGTGCATTACGTTGCAAATCGGTGTTCTGGTCATTTGTTGACACGCGTACATAGCCAATAAGCATGATCATCCCCCTGAATAAAAACCGGAGATGATGCCAGTTAGCTGTTACCTCTGCATTTTCTTAAACGTTGGTTTGGGAGAAGGTTCGGCATTACCCGTTGGTGTGCCTGTTCCGTGGCCTTCAGCCACTCCGCCAACAGGCTGGCTGAAATGCAATGGTGCGGCTTTTTCTGCTGAAGAATACCCGGAACTGGCAAAGGCCTACCCGACAAATAAATTGCCTGATTTACGCGGTGAGTTTATTCGTGGCTGGGATGACGGTCGTTCAGTAGATACTGGTCGCAGCGTTATGTCTGCACAGAGCGCGCGTGTTGGTTACATTAAATTTGATATGGGAATTTATGGTATTCCTGCAGGTACGGGCTCACTTATTTTGTCCAATGATATCTTAATTACGGGTCATGACAGTAATGGCTCAAGCCTATTGCTGAACAACTCTAATGAGCGGGCAATTGGTGAAATGTATGTCGTTCCTGCCGATACTCGCCCACGGAATATTGCATTTAACTATATCGTGAGGGCTGCATAATGGATAACGCTGTATTAAATAGCGAGTTTATTGCTACAAAGGCGGGAAATATTACCGTCTATAACTATGATGGCGAAACACGGGAATATATTTCCACTTCAAATGAATATCTTGCCATTGGTGTCGGTATCCCTGCATATTCCTGTTTAGACGCTCCTGGTACATATAAGGCTGGTTATACAATTTTCCGTTCTGTGGATTTAAAATCATGGGAATATGTGTCAGACCATCGAGGTGAAATAGTCTATAACACCGAAACGGGAGATGCCAAAGAAATCACAGCACTAGGCGACTATCCCGAAAATACAACCACTATCGCCCCGTTAACGCCATACGATAAATGGGATGGTGAAAAATGGGTGACAGATACTGAGGCACAATACGGTGCCGCAGTAGAAGCGGCAGAAGCACAGCGCCAGTCACTGATTGATGCAGCAATGGCTTCCATCAGTCTGATTCAACTGAAATTGCAGGCCGGACGTAAACCGACGCAGGCAGAAACAACCAGACTTAACGCTGTGCTGGATTACATTGACGCGGTGACGGCAACAGATACCAGCACCGCGCCGGATGTCATCTGGCCTGAACTGCCGGAGGCGTAGGCCATTCAATATCTGGCGCACTGGAAGTATCGACCAGTTCCAGTGCGTCCAGATAATCCAGCCACAAATTATATTGCGCCAGTTCCTCACCTTTCAGACGACCAATCGCCGCTTTACCAGGCCATTGTTTACTGTTCATGTATTCGTTGGCCTGATTAACTAATCGCTGTTTATTTGATTCAGCGATTGAGATTAATTCTTCGCTGGTAAGTGGTGGCGCATCCTGCCATGCTGGAAAACCATTTTTATCTGAACCAAGTATTTTACCATCAGGCCATGCAACTCCTGCGAACTCAGAATAAATAGTAAAGTTTATTTTCGTAGCGTTCTCAGGAATAGTTTGGCTATCTGGTGAAATATAAAATCCCGAATCAGAGGGATTAAAATAATATGTCTTTTCCATAGTTAATACCCCACAGCCATCCAGTAAATTGAATTTGTTGTAGCAGAAGTGTAAGTAAATCTGATTTTAGTTCTGTTGGTACTTCCAATATCAAAGCCCACAGAACGGGCAGAAGGATCATTAGTTGAAATAAGAGCGTTTACCGAACGACAAGCAGCAGGGAAAGCTACAGGTAATGTTATATCAACTGTTCCAACACTTCCTCCGGTTGGTGAGACAGAAAAACTCCCCCATTGAATAATCATCCCTCCAGGTAATTTCTGGTATCCATTGGCGGTCAATGAGTTACCAAAGCTGTTCATATCCGGAACCTGATTCTCTCCTGTCCCCACATTCCTCTTTGCCGCTTCTCCCAAACCAAGGTATGCGAGAAGGCCAGCTACATCCTTTCCACTCAAATTGGTAAGCGTATTGTCCAGCGGTTGTTTACCTGCCAGCGCATTAAGCATTGTCGTGGCAAAGTTCGGATCATTCCCCAGTGCCGCCGCCAGTTCGTTCAGTGTATCCAGTGCAGCAGGTGCAGAACCCACCATTCCTGCAATCGCCGATTTCACAAAAGCCGTAGTGGCAATCTGTGTATTGTTGACCGACTGCGCCGCCGTGGGGGCTGTTGGCGTTCCGGTGAGTGCCGGACTCGACAACGGTGCTTTTAGTGCCAGCGCATTGTTAATGGTGGTACTGAAATTCGGATCATTGTTAATGGCTGCGGCTATTTCTTTCAGCGTGTCCAGCGTGGCTGGCGCACCATTAATAAGGGCCGTCAGTGCCGCCTGTACAAACGCAGTGGTCGCAACCTGCGTGGTATTATCCCCCGCCGCTGGCGTTGGCGCTTTGGGGGTTCCGGTAAATGTCGGGCTGGCTTTTGGCGCGTACTGTGAATGCGGGTCCGGTGCGGCAAGATGTTTTGCCATCTGATCATCCGCGTACACCTTCAGCTCCAGTGCCTTGTCATCCACATACTTGCGGGTTGCCAGCACTACAGCAGGGTCGATTTTCAGGGTGATATTGTCCGTGCTGCTGGTAATCAGCACCATGCGCACGGTCTGAGTGCGCCCGCTACCTTCAGCCAGTTGCGGCTTATAGCTTTCCGGGCAGTTGCCCACTGCAATCAATGCCCCGGACTCATCAAACAAGCCCACTTCACGTATCCACCAACCGCCCTCGTTTTCAGGGATCACCTGTTCGGCAATAATCAGGCTGCTGTTCTGCGGGTCGATATAAAGCATATTCAGCGCAGCCCGGCGTTTCTCATTTACCAGTGCCGTCTGCTTTGCGTCCGGCGTTGGCAATACTCCACCGCCATCGCCCACCGCCATATGGGTAATTTTTAGCGGCACACCGAGCGCGGCGGCGCTGGCAAGTTTCGCCGCGCCAATATCCGTCAGCAGGGTATAAAATTTTGTGCTCATGGATTCACTCTCATTGTGTCAATAACATGGACCGCCCCGCCTTCATGCGCGGTGCCACCGGAAATAATCGTTTCGTTGATATACGGATAGATCGTGATTTCTTCGCCAAGATAGCTGGCGGCTCCCACCCAATGCGGGCCGCTGGTCTGCAGATTGATGGACATGCCGATCATGTGACGGCTACATGGTTTGGCATCGCTTATCAGCCGCTCAAGTTCCAGATAGGTATCTTCAGTGATGCCCTGGTCCTGCACGCCGATATCCAGGCGAAACGTGCCCGGTGTTTCTCCGGTCTGCCACCACTCAATAATGCGGATCAGGAATCCGAACGGTTCCACCACCCGCCGCACGGCACTGGTAGTTCCTTTATGCTGATGAATATAAAAAGCATCCTTCACTACCTGGCGTTTGACGCTTTCTGTCCAGCCCTCGTCCCAGCGATCCACAGAGAACGCCCAGGCGAGATAAGGCAGGAAGCTGACCGGACAGGTAGCCGGATTCCACAAGTCACGCAGCGGCACCTGCAGATCAGAAATCCCGCTACAGGTTTGCGCCAGTCGGCGCTCCAGTGAAGTTGAACCCGGTGGCAGCAGACTATTCATCCGTTCCTCCGTTGGTTACGCTCCACTGCGTACATGATGCCGCCTGTGTTTTGTTCAGGACCACATCCGCCAGCGGAGAAGCCAGTTCCACACGTTGAACACCCTCAACATGCAGAGCAGCAAAGATGGCGCTACGGCGAATATCCCGACCAAGCCTCGTCTGGCTGGCAATGTACTTCTGCAGACTGGCTTTTGCCGCTGCCATTACCGGCTCTGCTTCCGGTCCCGGATAGAGAAAAATGGTGGCTTCCACGCGATACGGGATGATTTCTGCGCTGCGAACCGTAAGACGGTCAGCCACCGGGCGGACGTTCTCACTGTTCAGAGCTTTTTCCACCACGTCCAGCAGGTCTTTTTCTGCAGTTCCATCGCCTTCGCGGCTAAGGACAGTCAGCACCACCTCTGCAGGTGCCGGGCTGGTTGCACTGGCATCCGCTACCCGACCGTCGGCGCTTCGGGCATGAAATTCATAAGCTGCAGTTGGCCCCGCAACAGAAAGCCCTTCAAAGGCTGCAGGCACACGCAGGCGTAACGCTTCATCGCTTTCCATCACAGCTGCAACGGGCGGCACAGCATCATTATCAGCAGGCGTCACCGTCAGGCGTGTCACGTTGTAGTTGGCAGCGAGCTGGTCAAGATCGCCACCCATCGCGTAAGCCACCATCACCGCCTGCGCGGCTTCGTTAATGCGCTGGCGCAGAAGCAACTCACGGTAAGCGTTCTCCTGCAACAATTTAGTGACGGGTTCAGATTCCAGTTCCAGCGTGCGGATCACGGCCTCCTGCTCATCTTTCGGATGAAGCGCAACAAATTGGGCCTTGCGTTCGGCAAGCAGCGTCTCAAAGTCCGGCACATCCACAATCTGCGGTGCAGGCAACTGCGAAAGGTCAATCACTGCCATTCTCTGCTCCTGTTGATACGGAAAGGGACACAGGCACACCGTTATTCCGCCGCCCGGTCAGCTCCACCACCATAGAACCGTCAAAGTTGCTGTTGATGGTGATGGAATCCAGCGTCAGCCGTGGCTCCCAGCGACTCAGCGCCACATACACTGCCGACATGACCTGCAGGCGTAATGCCGGATTTTGTGGCTGATCTATTAAAACCGACAGGAGGGAACCATATTCCCGGCGGGCAATGCGGCTACCCTGCGGTGTCAGCAGAATGTCCCGCACCGACTGGCGCAGATGATCAATATCAGTAATGACTTTGCCGCTGGTATTGTTCATCCCGCTATAAAGCGTCATACCGGGCCTCCGGTTGTATCGCCGCCTTTCAGGACGCCAGTATGCTGATGCGCATCAACCACGATCCCGTTAGAACTCATCGCTCCGCCGCCCTGGGTAACGCCACCATTGATCACCACTTCGCTGTTAATGCGCGTGCGGTCAGCCTCCAGTACAAACTCACTGGTTTTCATGGTGATGTTGTCAGCGGCCTCAATGACCATTGATTTGATGCCCCTGACATACCAGCGCCCGGTGGCGGGTTCGTATTCAAACCAGCCACCGTCAGGATGTTCTGTCACGCAGGCGTCTGCCGACGTCGACGGTGGTGCGAACTGATTCGAATAGACAGCGGGCAGCGCAAAGGCAGTTTCCAGATTGCCGCCCAGACTCAGTAGCACCACCTGCTCACCTTCCGATGGTTTCCACCATGTGCGGGCATTACCCGCGCGCAGCGTCAGCCAGTTAATCCAGTTGGTTTCAAGGTCGCCCGTTTTCACCCGACAAAGCCAGTGTTCCCGGTCCACTTCGGTGACTACACCAGTGCGGATCAGGTTGGTGATAAGGCGCATGATTTCGGTTAATTGTGCGTTCATAGGGAAAGGTTGCCATCAGGGGAAGAAAGGCGGCAGTGCTGCAACTTGTATCAGTGCTGATACAAAAATCACCCCGCCAACCATTGCAGAATCATGTCGCGGGTCATTGCCTCAACATCATCATTTACGCCCAGAAGGCGACGCTCTGCGTAACGGACCTCCGGTCCTTTGCGGCTGACGCGATCACGCAGGCCATAATGGTGGACGCGGGCAATGCGCTGCACCTTACCTTCAAACTGCACGCTGGCAGAGTCCTCGCTGGCGGCGGTTTTCAGGTATTTTGTGGTGCGAAGTTTTGTAAACATCTGCCGTTTGATGCGGCTTTTTTTACTGCGTGCTGTTACCCGTCGCGGTTCATAGCTGCTGCCGTCAGGGTTGCGCTGCATCCTGATGTTCTGCTGCTGTGTCCGGCGCAGTTCCTGCGCCAGCTGGCGCATCATGCGGCTTCTGGCGGCTGGCTCCAGATTCGCCAGCAAGGCACTCAGCCAGTCGTCCACTTTTTGCAGTTCAGCCACGTTTCACCGTCCACATTTCTTCAGGTTCATCAGGTTCCGCTACAGCTTCAACGCTCGACACGCTGCCGTCAGTGCTGACCAGCACACGCTCCGTCAGTTGCAGGTTCAGGCTGATATCACAGACATCGTTGCGCAGAATATCCACCTCAAAGGTGAATAGTTTTTCCCGTAACGCCGGGTTATTGATGGCATCGGGCTGGTTATCCCTCAGCCACAGCAAAACCGGGGCCATCAGCAGATTCTGGTCGCCGCTGAAATCCTCAATCACCGCGTTCAGGGTGTAACGGTACTCCCACGACATGGAGCTGGCCCCCGTGGCAACCAGCGAACCGTTATCCACAAACAGATGCAGTTTGTCCGGGTTATTGCGGACATAAGGCACCGCTTTATTGAGGGCGTGGCGCAGGGATTGTGGTTTGTTCACTGTTTCGCTCCTGACACGCAATAATCATGTCCACTTTGTCTGCACAGACCGCCCAGGCAGCCTCCGTTTCATCCAGCAACGCGTTCAGATCACCATTAGTGCGCGGCGTTGCCTGATCCAGCCGACACGGCGTCACTCGCGGACAACCACTGACGGTAAGCCGTACCTCCGGTGAGTGCCGGACGTTCCCGCAGCCGGATAATGTCAGCAGGCAAAGGAGTATCAGCCCAGCGGCGTAAATCCTCGTTCTCACGTTTCAGTTCCTCGATCCGGTGTTGTCGTTGTCTCAGCAGCGCGCTGGTCTGCTCTGCTTCGGCATAGAGCCGCGCCTGCTCCCGGTTATTGGTTTCAGTCAGAATGGACAGGCTGATAAGCTGGCTGTTGCTCTTTGCCAGTGCCTGGCTTTTGCTCTGCAGCTCGTCTGCCTGCGTGCTGATGGTCTGGCTGGCATCAGCCAGCCGCCACGTCTGCCAGCCCAGCGCCGCCAGTAATAACGCCAGCACAACCAGCAGCAACCGGTTCATGCTGCTACCTGTTGAGCCATCTGATTACGGGTGATCCAGAAGGCAATAACGGTCAGTAGATAAAAGACCAGGGTAATAGCCCACCCCGTCCAGGCGAGACTGACGACAATCAGCAATCGCATCATCCAGCTGATAAATACGTTTTCTTTTCGGGTAATTGTCTTCAGCAAAGATGCCCTCAACTCCTGCCAGAGCGGGCCATTCTTAATTAACGCAGCCAGTGCTACCGGAATTACCGCCCATGTCAGCAAACAGGCTACCCAAACGCCGGACGCTGACAGTACCGGAAAAATCCCCTGCGGATACACCATTGCTTCGATTAACAGCGCCATCCATAACATCAGAAACAGCCCGCTGATTAATTTCTTTTTCATTTCAGTTTGCTCCCTGTAAGCACCAGGCCATCTCCCGCGCACGGCGGTTATCCAGCCCCTGATTAAAAACACCTTTCACATAAACCCAGCGCGGCAACTGTCGGCACGCATCCGCCCAGCGCCGCTGATTGAGCAATTTCACCAGCGTGGAACTGCAGGCATTTCCCGTTCCCACGTTGAAGGCAAACGACACCACCGCGTCATACACCTTTTGCGGCGGCTGTTGTTTCACACACCTTTCCAGTGCCCGCTCCACACGCAGCACATTGGAGATCAGCCCTTCCGCTGCCTGTCGTTCCGTAATGGTTTTGCCCGGGATGACGCCCGATGTATTACCAATGCCATCGGTCCAGACACCCGCGCTGCACTGATACGGCTGCAGACGACAGCCCTCGTAATCGGCAATCAGTTTCAGCCCCTCCACGGAGGTGTGAAGCTGCTGAAAACCCGGCAGCGTGGCAGCAATAGCCAGCACGGCCCCGACAAGGCAGCGTTTAACGATTGATGGATTCATAGTCCTCCCGCGAGATCTGCCCGTCGCGCAGAAGCTGGTAGGCTTTGTGTTTGTAGTACCAGTTGATAGCCAGCATCAGCACACCGATCATCAGGCCGCCCAGCGTTGAGGCATCCTTGATGGACAAATCGCCCAGCCAGGCCAGCACGACGGCGATGCAATACGTGATAAAGGCGCTGATTCGCTCAAGCGTCATAATTCAGTCCCATAGCTGGACGGTCTGCACGGTGGTGGTTGTCGGTATGTCCGGCAGCTCCACCTGCAGCCCGTGAGGTAAAAAGGGGCCGTATTCGGCAAGCCCCGGATTTGCCTTCAGTACCTGCTCCGTGACACCCTGCGTGCGCCCGTAATGACGCCAGCAAAGCGCGTCCACCGTGTCATACTGATACGCACGCACTTTCATCAGATAAGCTCCACTGTGCAGTGCGGCGCATCCTGCACCCGGCTGATGGCCCAGCGGGCGTCACGCCACAAATCACCGCTTGCTTCCGCCAGTTCCTCGCCCCGCTTCACACCGGATGCCGTGGCGTCATAGTCCTGATAACGCTCGTTGAGCATGGCGCGTGCCCAGCAGTAAACCGCGTTGAAATAGTGCTGAATGCGCTCACTTTTCCCGTCCAGCTGTTCCGCCGGAACCTCTGCCAGCGAGACATACCCCAGCATCTGCTGGCGTCTGCGAAACTCATACAGCTCTGCGTTGACCTCCGAAATTGCCGACAGCGCAACCTGCTTTAAACGCGGCTGCGTCACCGTGCCGTCAGTGCGCATCACACTGCGAAACTCCGACAGGTCCACATCAGGCCAGAACGGCGTATTTCTGATGATTTCCGCCTGTTCCGGTGCCTGTTCTGGCGCAACAAACTTCATGCTGCTTTCTCCTGAAATAGAGGGCGGTGGACGGGGTTTTGATGTGGCAGTACCTTTCGCCACCCCGTGCCGCCCGTGCGCGGGGGCACGTCCTGTCAGCGGCTGTCATTGCGCAGTCTGCGCTCCAGCTGCTGTTTGTCTTTTTTCACGCCACAGCGGGGATCGAGTTGCAGCGCATGGGTAAGGTGGTTCAGGGCGGAGGCCGGGTTGCTTTCGCTCAGGACCGCACCAATGGCTTTATGCAGTCGCGCCCGTGACTGATCCGGCATATCCAGACCGTCTGTCATCTCCAGCGTCTGCAGCAACAGAGCGGCATCAAAGCCGGTGGCGGCAAGCATTGCGCTCTGCGCCGCGTCTGCCATTTCCTCTGCCAGCACGGTCTGCACGTTGCGGTTACCCAGCGGCATCACCCAGCCATGACGCAGGGCATGACGCCCGATCTCCAGAGCCCCGGTATAATCTCCGGCATCAATGCGCCACAGCATCACGTACATCAGCACGTCATCCTGTTGAGCGCCTCCGGCAGCCAGAACGCCCTCCGCCCAGGCAGCATATTTCGGCAGCAGCTCCACCTTGATTTCCGCTTTTTTTACCGTGGACTGAACGCCCTTGAGACGGCGACGGTCTTCCGCCAGTTGCAGCAGCATCAGGTCATAGCCCGACGCGTGGCGAACACTGCCACCCTCGCGAGCGGCCTGTTCAGCCTGAACGCGCAGGCGATGCTGCCGTGCGGGACTCAGGCTCATGAATTACGCTCCGGTTTCTGCTGCGGCGGCGCTGAAGTCACCAATCTGGATGTTTTCCACCAGTGCAGCGCAGCGATAGTCCTCAACCACATAGGCTTCGTTAACGGATTCAAAATTTTCAATCCGGTCACGTTTCGGGTTGTCGATAACTGAACGGCGGCGGGTATCTTCCTGCCAGTAGATGGACAGGTTATCCAGACGGGTGATCAGCAGCGCATTCGGCGGGAAGAACGGCGCACGCACCGCCTGCAGGCCACCCATGCGTTTCTGACTGATGATCATATCGGCAGCCAGTTTTTCACTGTTTTCCTGCTCTTTGTTGACCAGCGGGAAATACTTGTCAGACAGCAGTTCACGCCCGCAAATCACCACCAGATCGTCATCGTCCTGGTAGACCACGTCGATAAGCTCATTAACGGCATCCATCACCACGGCGTCCAGGTTGGCATATTCGCCACCTTTCCCGACTTTCACCGCACCCGGTGTGGTTTCACCGCCCGTGGTGGTGCTGCCCATGACGTGATCCGGTGCATCTTCACGGATTTTCTGCAGCCAGCCTTTGTTCACATCCTGCAGTAGCGGGTTTTCACTACGGTTGGAGGTTTTCGCACGCTTCACGCCGTTAAAGCCGATCATGATGCGGTCCAGTGCCTGACGTTTCACGATGGCGTCACGGATACGCACCTGGAAATCCTGAAACTTCGCCCACAGGTCCAGCTTCGCGTAGGTCAGCACCGTGTCAAAGTTGGTCTGCTCGCATTTATATTCCACATCGACCATCAGCGTCGGATCGACAGGTTCACGCTCTTTCGCGGTGGTGTCAGTGGTTCCGGCAATGGTGCTGCCAACACCCAGCCCCAGCAGCTGACCGGACTGCTCAGTCACTGGCGTGACGTTAATCAGCGTCAGGAAAGCGGCGGACTGCTGGATCTGGTCTTCCAGCGTCTGCTGTACAGACGGCTCCACGGTGAACTTGCTGGACAGTTCTTCAACTGCCACACCGTTCAGACGCGCCAGCTGCTGCAGGTAAGCGTTAAAAGCAAAGCGGGTATTCTTCTTCATCAGGTTTTGTGCTCCATCAGCAATTGGTCAGAGTGTCAGCGGGGGCGTTACCGCCTGTTGCACGCTGGCGGTAGTCCTGGCGGCTGTCTTCATGGCTCAGCTTGTCCACCAGTTCGTTAAAGGCGGTCTGCTGTGCCTGCAGGGCAGTCTCCAGCTCAGACAGGCGTTCTTCCTGCTCAGACAGGGATTTTTCGGTGCGCGCACTCAGGTTCTGCTGCTCAGTGGCGACCAGTTCCACGGCCTTATGCACATCAGAGAACCGGGCGTCATCGGACTGCTCTTTTTTGGTGAACAGCGCCGTGACACGGGCAAACAGGGACGGTTTGTCATCCTGGATTTCTTCCAGTTCGATCACCGTTTCCTCTGCAGCGGTAAAAAGATTGGCGGGATTCTGCTTGCGGTTTGCCAGCGGGTTATGGGCTGCACTGGCGCTGAATGTCAGCATTTCAGTGCCCAGACTGGCAGGGTCATCAGTGGCAGCCAGGCCGACCAGGTAGGCTTTGCCCGTATCAGCAAACTTCGGGCTGACTTCCATAGAGGTGAATAATTTCTGGCCTTTTTTCACCAGTTCCACCAGGGACTCCGTTGGCTCAACGTCGGCATACAGCGCCATCTTGCCTGCCAGCGGACCTTCCGTGATTTCTTCAGCAAACAGCGCAGTCACCTTGCCGTAGCGGTTAAAGGTGCTGTCCGGCAGATAAGACTTGATGTGCTCAAGGTTAATCAGCGCGGTATACACCGCCGGGTTGTAGCTGGCTGCCATCTGTTCCAGCCATTCACGCTGGATTTCGCGTCCGTCGGTGGTGGCACCTTCCACCCCGATGCGAAAACGCTTTGCTTTCACTGTCATGAGCCGTGCTCCGTTAGAAAAAACTTACTGGAGCCTTATGGTTGCGGTGATGGGGGCAGTGAAACAATGCGCGGTATTTGTACCGACAACCACACAAACCGCAGGTGGGGAAAGCCTTCATTCAAGGCTGTAGGTTTGTGCCATGAACACCACACTGACACCCGCAGATCTCGATCCCCGTCGGCAGGCCATGCTGCTGTACTTTCAGGGATACCGCGTCGCCCGCATTGCTGAAATGCTGGGCGAGAAAGTTGCAACCGTTCACAGCTGGAAAAAACGCGACAAGTGGGGTGACTATGGGCCGCTGGATCAGATGCAGCTCACCACCGCCGCACGCTACTGCCAGCTCATTATGAAGGAGCACAAAGAAGGGAAAGATTTCAAAGAAATTGACCTGCTGGCACGCCAGTCTGAGCGCCACGCGCGGATCGGCAAGTTTAACAATGGCGGCAACGAAGCCGACTTAAACCCTAACGTTGCCAACCGCAACAAAGGCCCACGTCGTCAGCCGGAAAAGAATGTTTTCACCGATGAACAGATTGAGAAACTGGAAGAAATCTTCCATTCCTCTATGTTCAACTACCAGCGCCACTGGTGGGAAGCCGGAAAAACCAACCGCATCCGCAACCTGCTGAAGTCACGCCAGATCGGCGCGACCTTTTACTTTGCCCGTGAAGCCCTGATTGACGCCCTGCTGACCGGGCGTAACCAGATTTTCCTTTCTGCCAGCAAGGCTCAGGCCCACGTCTTTAAACAGTACATCATCGACTTTGCCAAAGAAGTGGAGGTGGAGCTGAAAGGCGATCCGATGGTGCTTCCTAACGGGGCCACGCTTTACTTCCTCGGCACCAATGCCCGCACGGCCCAGAGTTACCACGGCAACCTGTATCTGGATGAATATTTCTGGATACCGAAATTCCAAGAGCTGCGCAAAGTGGCTTCCGGTATGGCTATTCACAAAAAATGGCGACAAACCTATTTTTCCACGCCATCCAGTCTGACACACAGTGCTTATCCGTTCTGGTCCGGTGCGCTGTTCAACCGTGGGCGCAACAAAGCCGATAAGGTGGACATCGACCTGTCCCACAGCAATCTGGCCCCCGGCCTGCTGTGCGCAGACGGGCAATACCGCCAGATAGTCACCGTGGAAGATGCGGTGCGCGGCGGCTGTAACCTGTTCGACCTCGACCAGCTACGCATGGAGTACAGCCCAGACGAATACCAGAACCTGCTGATGTGCGAGTTTGTGGACGATCTCGCGTCCGTGTTTCCGCTCAGCGAGCTGCAGGCGTGCATGGTGGACAGTTGGGAAGTCTGGACCGACTTTCATGCACTGGCGCTGCGCCCGTTTGGCTGGCGCGAAGTGTGGATCGGTTATGACCCGGCAAAAGGTACGCAAAACGGCGACAGCGCTGGATGCGTGGTGGTGGCACCGCCAGCCGTGCCGGGTGGTAAGTTCCGCATTCTTGAGCGTCACCAGTGGCGCGGGATGGACTTCCGCGCCCAGGCTGACGCCATCAAAAAACTTACCGAACAGTACAACGTGACTTATATCGGTATCGACTCAACCGGCGTTGGTCACGGGGTTTACGAGAACGTGAAAGCGTTCTTTCCTGCCGTCCGGGAGTTTGTCTACAACCCCAACGTTAAAAACGCCCTGGTACTCAAGGCCTACGACATTATCAGCCACCGCCGTCTGGAGTTTGACGCCGGGCACACCGACATTGCGCAGTCATTCATGGCAATCCGTCGCGCAACCACCGCCAGTGGCAACCGCCCGACCTATGAAGCCAGCCGCAGCGAAGAAGCCAGCCACGCCGATCTGGCCTGGGCAACAATGCACGCACTGTTTAACGAACCACTGCAGGGCGAGTCCGCCAATACCAGTAATATTGTGGAGATTTTTTGATGGGAAAGAGTAAGAAGAACCGCGCTGCGTCGACGAACCAGATCCAGCATAAAAGTCAAACTACAGCCGAAGCATTCAGCTTCGGTGATCCCGTTCCTGTTCTGGACCGCCGCGAACTACTGGACTATGTGGAATGCGTACAGACAGATCGCTGGTATGAGCCGCCAGTAAGCTTTGACGGACTGGCGCGCACCTTCCGCGCCGCCGTGCATCACAGTTCACCAATTGCGGTGAAATGCAACATTCTGACCAGTACCTACATCCCCCACCCGCTGCTCAGCCAGCAGGCTTTTTCACGTTTTGTGCAGGACTATCTGGTATTTGGTAACGCCTACCTGGAGAAACGCACGAACCGCTTCGGTGAAGTTATCGCCCTTGAGCCTGCTCTGGCAAAATACACCCGACGCGGGTTAGACCTGGATACCTACTGGTTTCTGCAATTCGGTATGACAACCCAGCCGTATCAGTTCACGAAAGGCAGCATTTTTCATCTGATGGAACCGGACATTAACCAGGAGATCTACGGCCTGCCCGGCTATCTTTCTGCCATTCCGTCTGCCCTGCTCAACGAGTCCGCCACGCTGTTCCGTCGAAAGTATTACATTAACGGCAGTCATGCAGGCTTCATCATGTACATGACCGATGCCGCGCAAAACCAGGAGGATGTGAACAACCTCCGCAATGCGATGAAAAGCGCCAAAGGCCCTGGCAACTTCCGCAATCTGTTTATGTACTCGCCTAACGGCAAAAAGGACGGGCTTCAGATTATCCCGTTGTCAGAAGTCGCAGCGAAGGATGAGTTTCTGAATATCAAAAACGTGAGCCGTGACGACATGATGGCTGCGCACCGCGTGCCGCCGCAAATGATGGGGATAATGCCTAATAATGTCGGGGGGTTTGGGGATGTGGAGAAAGCCAGTCGCGTATTTGTACGTAATGAATTAACGCCCTTGCAAAAAAGGCTACAAGAGCTGAACGACTGGCTGGGCGAAGAAGTGATTAAATTTACGCCCTATATTCTTTCAGAAGAATAATTCCGAACTTATTTGTTTCTTCTTTGTTCACGCCTTGTCTTGGCTTCGATAAGGCGTTGAGGTTCAGTGTAAAGCCGTTCTAAAAAAAGATAGGTAAAATCTTCAAGATCCTCAGCAGCAGCTTTATCCAAAATACCTTCATGCGCTCCATCATTTCCGTCATCTTTAACGCATTCAGCTAGTTCCCTTAAAGCTTCAGGCAGTAGATGATTATCAAATAACCACTCCATTCTTAACCCTAGGCTTCTCCTTATTTTTTGCGCAGGCCCTTGCTCCCCATCAGGAAGAAGTCCTTTTGTGGCATAATCAAGGCAAAGCCTAAACATGGTTGCTGCTGCATTATAACAACCTATAGCCAAACATTTCGCCCCTTCCTCATATGCACTATTGATATGCTCAGGTAAGAACTCTGGTGGCTCCTCTACTGCTAAGTCTGCTGGTGATATAGGCCTAACAACCTCTGCAACTTCCTTTAAGCCGAATATTCCACTTTCCCAATTATAGCCATCTAAAGTTTTATTTTTCGTTAAAGGTCTGCAAAGAAACATTGTCGTTTTATGACACTCTCGGCAAACACAATAGACCTCGTACTCGTATGTTTTACCCCCGCCCAATGCATTGTAAACCCTAGTGCAATTCAGCCCATTAACATCAAACGCTATTTTTTGTGATCCACATCGTGGACAGTCATCCACTAACATAACCATGTCAATTACTTCTCCCTATGAAAAAAATGAGTTGAAAAATTGAATATTCACGACTTAAAAAGCTAGCCTATTTAACACCATAATTTCATTAATTCAACCATGAGCGCGCGCTCGTATCCCCGCCACGCCTGCCCGCTTTATGTAGTGGTTTTCATGCAGGTGCATGATCTACGCAAAAGCCCGCCAGTTCTGGCGGGCCTTAGCAAAAACGATCCTCAAACGATCATGCGATCTCATGCGGCATAGACATGCACTACAGAGCTAACGCCTCGCAAGGGCTCGTTGTTCAACCTTGCTGACGCCAGAAACAAGTTCAGACGCCAGCAACGTTTCTTAATGCAGCCAGCTGTCGTCTTCCCACACCTTCTGCATAATTTTCATCACTTGTTTTCTTTCTTCGTCCAGTTGCAGTCCGGTCAGTTCCACACCGTTAGAGCTACCTTTGCGGATACGAATTACCGTTTTGGGATACAGGGGGCGCAGATTGCGGTAAAGCTCGGATTCAAGGGCGTCCAGTGTAGACTGGCTAATCTTCTGCTCTTTATCGATCATTATTTCAATGCGCATAAAAGTCACCTCAGCTGATGACATCCATTGAGCGGTTGTATTCGTGGGTTCTGATTTTTGCCATGAGTTCATCTGTCAGTTCAGAAACCCACTGCAGAGCCAGCCCCTTCTCTTCATCACTACACTCACTAGCCGCTACAAGCTTAAGAAAAAAATCAATGCGCTGGAGCTTCAAAGACTCCAAAAAATAGTCCTGCATCTTTCCTCCTATGACACCAAAGCAATACTGTATATATAACTACTGTTTATATTTACAGTATATAATAATCTTACTGATGTAAAACGTTTTTTTACGTTCATCAGCCTGATATGCCTGGTATTATTAAGAGCACGAATTGTTAACCCGCGTAATTAATACAGGTTTCGCCACTTATCATCTTCCTGCAAACGCTGGTTCCGATAGAAGATACGCAGGCCTGCTCCTGACGGAATACTGCCACCGCGAAGGAGTAAATCGACCTCTTTCTCGCTGCCATCAAATCCTCTGGACTTCAGTTCATAGACGAGCTGCTGTCGTTGATGATCTGTAATTCGCTGTTTGTAGTCCTTACGCCGTTTCGGCTTAACCAGGCGTAACCTTGCTGCCAGTTCCCGGCGCTCTTTTTTGCTCATACTGTGCAGATAATCGTGCAACTCCTTGTCATCCATGCGGGTAATATCCGTTCTGGTGTCCCCATCAGCTGATTTATCTTTCTCCTGTTGGTTCAAATTTTCAGCAAGGGGACAGTTATTGCCACGAGTCCAAGGGGCGCAAGCGCCCTGGTCGGCTGCCGCCTCCTGAACGTCAACGGCCTTACGAACCATTTTCCACTTCACGGCATGAGTGCAGATCTTGCCCTCTGCAATAGGTGACCAGATGCCATAAATACGAATGCCGTGATCGCCATAGGCGGTCGGCTCTTCGTTGATTTCATAAGCAGTTCTGATGAGGTGATATTTGCGGGGAACCAGTACGCCACCCTGCTTCATGATGTAGGTGGCAAAACAACCAGCATCAGCAGCAGCCAGAATGGCATCAAGGCGCGGGTTATCCAGTACCGGCGCACCTGCTTTTTTGTCCCCCTGTTGCCTTGCCGCCTGACCAGCCAGCAATCGCAGTTCACGGTAAGCCTGACGCCCCGGAATGCCAAAGAAGCGGAATTGCTGAACACGATGCAGAGACGCCCAGGCATTAACGTATTCAGCATTATCACGCAGGGATTTCCCCGTTTCCTTGCTGATCTCGCCAGCCAGACCACGCCCGTCAATGTTCTTACTGATGTATTTCGCGATGTAGCTTGTTGGCGTACCTTTGCGCGGGTTAATCAACTCAGACTTAAAGCGCGGCCCAGTGTTATTGCCCAGCTCCTCGCGGTCTTCACGGATGGCAAACTTACGCAGTAATGCAGTGATGGTGCGGCGGTCTTTTTTGCGCATAAAACACAACAGGTGCCAGTGAACTGTACCGTCATGATGCGGCTCAGCCACCCGCACGCCATACCACCGCAATCCGGCTTTGTGCATCGCCTTACGAAATGCAGCAAACATGCCGACCAGATAATCACTGCTTTGTCTTACCGTCGCATTTGTCCAGGTTGGGTTGGGCCTGCCGTTATTTAGCGTGGAATGGAAACGTGACGGACAGGTGATGGTGTAGAAAACGGCGCAGTCACCGCGCATTTCCGCGATAAGCTCCAGACCTTTAACACAGGCCATCATCTCATTGCGGCGATGCGCTGGGTTGCTGCTGCTGGCGTTTACCACATCCTCCATGTCCAGCGTGTCGCCGTCTTCGTTCACCAGTTCATGAGAACGGAAAAACTCCAGCGACTTACGGCGCTGCTCACGTTTATGCATCACGGCTTCATAGCTGACATAAGGAGATGCTTTTTTGCTGACAAGGCAGACTGCACGCAACTGCTCTTCCCGCCATTCGCAACGCATCTTCCATAATTTCCGATACCACCAGTCGGCGCACAACATACGCGCCAGCGAACCCGGAATGAGTTCATAGGGCACGGGTTTACGGCGGTTTCTTTTCCGACGGAGTTGCTCAAACGCAGGCGGGATGACATCCAGACGCAGGGTTTCCGCTGCCACCCTTTCCCATGTATTGCGGATTTCTTCTGGCTTAACGTCATCGGTGGCATACAAATCGCCACAAGCGGCATCAAGGCACATACTCATATGCGCAGCTACCAGGGTGGACAGGCGTTTCACCTGATCCTGACTCATTTCAGGCAGGATCAGCAGGCCGTCCAGCCCTTCATGGCTTGCCATAAAGCGAAAAGATGCAGATAGCTGACTGTCGCGTACATGCTCCAGTCGTTCCAGACATGGCTTAATCGTCTCACGTAAATAGCGGGAATAAGCCTTTGGCCTGCCCAGGCTGCTGAAGTATTCAATACGTTGCATCAGCGGCTTGCTGATATGGGAAGGCTGGGCGTTGACGTCCGCCAGAATGACCATATCCGGATTAAAACGCTGCTGCTCATGCGCCAGCTTTGCCCGACTAATGAGCTTATCCTGTTCCATTTCGCGCTGGACAGGATCACGGGATTCATTAAAGAAATAACGCTCCCAGACCTGATCACTCAGCGCCTCACGGCGCAGCTGTTCCTGCTCGTTATCGGCAGCGTACAGAGTGATCAGGTTTGAAAGCGTAGAAACCGGCGCAACTTCCACCGGGTCCAGATAAGGGTTAATGGCCTTTTTCGGGCTGTTCCATGAGAACGATGCGGCAGCTTCGTTAAAGCCGCAGCAGTTGTTCATATCGGCATGACTCATGCACGTACTCCGTACACGGCAGAACTATCCACGCCACGCGAATAATCAAATCCCACCCAGCAGCGCGGCCCGGAAACAGCAATGATTTCTGTTGCTGATTTACCCTCGCCAGCTGCCACACCGATGCTGCGTTTTGCCTTGATGTAGTGGTGAGTAAAATTGCGATACAGCGAACGGATCAGGGATGTGTCACTGTTAGAAACAATGACCGGATGTCCTTCTGATGACCGATGTTCAAGAACAGATGCCAGGTGATACTGGTCATCTTCAGTGAAGCCGTCAGTGTGATAGCCGGAAAACGTACCGTCATACGGCGGATCGCAATACACCACATCCCCCGCCTTCAACATCGCCAGCGTTTCATCAAAGCTGGCGCAGATAAACGTTGCTCGCTGGGCCTTTTCTGCAAATGCGCGAATTTCTTTTTCAGGGAAATACGGATTTTTATAATTACCGTAGGGAATGTTGAAATGCCCGCTCTTGTTATAGCGACATAAACCACGGTAACCGTGACGATTGAGATACAGGAAATATACCGCTTTCATGAAATCAGTAATTTCAGTTGAGTAATTAAACTCCTGCCTTATGTTGTAATAAGCCACCTCCCTGTTTGCGATCTCAAATAAAACTCTGGCGCGAGATATAAACGATTCACAATCAGCGGCAACCTTTTTATAGAGGTTGATTAAATCAGGATTAATATCCGCAACCAGATAGCTGGGATAATCCGTCTCCATCATCACAGCACAGGAACCCGCGAAAGGTTCAACCAGTCGCGGGCCAGCAGGAAGATGTTTTTTCAGTTCGGACATTATGGCAGTTTTATTTCCCGCCCATTTCAGGATGGTGCTCATACAGCACCTCCGTTGTAATGTTTGCCTTTCAGCTCTGCGATTTCCTGACAGGTAATGCAAAGCTGCACACCCGGAATGGCACGGCGGCGTGCTGGCGGAATTGGCGCTTCACACTCAATGCAAAGCACGCGGGACACGCCCGGCGTTTTGGCACGGGCAGCACGGATATGGCGTTGGCGTTCTTCTTCAACGCGCTGCTGTACGAGATCCATTGCATCAGCCATTAGTGGATCTCCTGCGCTTCGTTCTGGATTGCTTCAGCAGTCACACGAAGCAGTTCTGCCGCTTCGACGTGGGTTAGCTGGCGGGATGTAATATGACACGCCAGGCTATCAAGGCGAGCTGCCATTGCTTCAGCCCTTGCCCGGCGTTCTTCCAGACGAGCCTCTGTCAGTAAAATATTAAGCCCTGCGTCATCCGGTCCGGTTTTGGTCGAGAGGGTTTCAATATTACGCATAATCAATTCTCCTGAATTTAGATAAAGGGATGCCCGGCGCTGATGAATCCCCTAATGATTTTTATCAAAATCATTAAGTTAAGGTAGATACACATCTTGTCATATGATCAAATGGTTTCGCCAAAAATCAATAATCAGACAACAAAATGTGCGAACTCGATATTTTACACGACTCTCTTTACCAATTCTGCCCCGAATTACACTTAAAACGACTCAACAGCTTAACGTTGGCTTGCCACGCCTTACTTGACTGTAAAACTCTCACTCTTACCGAACTTGGCCGTAACCTGCCAACCAAAGCGAGAACAAAACATAACATCAAACGAATCGACCGATTGTTAGGTAATCGTCACCTCCACAAAGAGCGACTCGCTGTATACCGTTGGCATGCTAGCTTTATCTGTTCGGGCAATACGATGCCCATTGTACTTGTTGACTGGTCTGATATCCGTGAGCAAAAACGGCTTATGGTATTGCGAGCTTCAGTCGCACTACACGGTCGTTCTGTTACTCTTTATGAGAAAGCGTTCCCGCTTTCAGAGCAATGTTCAAAGAAAGCTCATGACCAATTTCTAGCCGACCTTGCGAGCATTCTACCGAGTAACACCACACCGCTCATTGTCAGTGATGCTGGCTTTAAAGTGCCATGGTATAAATCCGTTGAGAAGCTGGGTTGGTACTGGTTAAGTCGAGTAAGAGGAAAAGTACAATATGCAGACCTAGGAGCGGAAAACTGGAAACCTATCAGCAACTTACATGATATGTCATCTAGTCACTCAAAGACTTTAGGCTATAAGAGGCTGACTAAAAGCAATCCAATCTCATGCCAAATTCTATTGTATAAATCTCGCTCTAAAGGCCGAAAAAATCAGCGCTCGACACGGACTCATTGTCACCACCCGTCACCTAAAATCTACTCAGCGTCGGCAAAGGAGCCATGGATTCTAGCAACTAACTTACCTGTTGAAATTCGAACACCCAAACAACTTGTTAATATCTATTCGAAGCGAATGCAGATTGAAGAAACCTTCCGAGACTTGAAAAGTCCTGCCTACGGACTAGGCCTACGCCATAGCCGAACGAGCAGCTCAGAGCGTTTTGATATCATGCTGCTAATCGCCCTGATGCTTCAACTAACATGTTGGCTTGCGGGCGTTCATGCTCAGAAACAAGGTTGGGACAAGCACTTCCAGGCTAACACAGTCAGAAATCGAAACGTACTCTCAACAGTTCGCTTAGGCATGGAAGTTTTGCGGCATTCTGGCTACACAATAACAAGGGAAGACT
>OGMB01000246.1_pt1 | contig 31961 bp, 27 predicted proteins | sample 1573001 | NCBI WGS metagenome assembly OGMB01 (sample SAMEA2581921, study PRJEB24529) | metagenome | biome: Human gut stool | place: China | collected 2011
GTGTTTTTATATAAAAAAAATATTGCGATTAAATTTTTACCTTTTAAAATTATTAAAAATAAAACGGAAAAATGTAGATTTATTAAATTAATATAGAGAAAAATTGGTACTTGTATATCAATATTAATTATATTATTATAAATGAACAATGATTTTTGAAATGGTGGTAAAATGGATAATAACGTGTTTTTTAAAGGTAAAGCTATAATAGATGAACAGTTTAATATTTTGTCAGTAGATGATGAGCTTAAAGATTTTTTAGGAGACAATCTCGTTAATACTAAAATTGCACGACTTATACATCCAAGTGATATAAACCAGCTTGAGACAGCTGTAAAGAATGTCCAGAGTGAATCGGGATTTGTTACGGCACTTAGAATGGTAGATAATACAGGAAGATACAGATGGTTTGTTTATATTATAGATGAAGCTGAACCTGCGGATAATGTTTGTAACAGCAGAATATGCAGTATATCGATTTTTGATATAAGAGTATTTTTTAAACATACAGATACAAAGGCTGATAACACATATATGGAATATTTCAGTCTTATGGAGTATCTTATGTTCTCATATGACGTATCGACTGACAGATTGAGAATTTTTATGATGGAGAGCCACCAGCAGGTAGATTTTTACCGGGGAACTTTAGCTGACTGGCGTAGAACAATGCTTGCCAATGGCAATGTGTATGGTGTTACACGCAATATATTTGATTCTTTTTGTGATGATTTTGCCAATGGAACAGAGATATTTGAACGTGAGTTTAAGATGAAGATATTTGAGAATTCACAGGGAATGGAATGGTGTCTTGTCAAAGGTAAGACTATCATAGATTTTAATGGCAAAAAGCATGTAATTGCCACAATGTCAAAGATAAGCCCTGTCAATGATGAAGAGCATGTTTATCTTAATTCAGATGCACTTGATGTAGGAACGGATATTCTTAATAAGCGTGCGATTACGGAATATACAAAGAGGCTGATTGAATCAAAACCCGGATGTCCTGTTACAATTGCAATTATAGATATCGATAATTTTAAGACGATTAATGATGAGTTTGGTCATATGTTTGGAGATGAGGTAATATGCAATGTTGCAGATGTTATTAAAGAGTCTGTTGAAGGAAAGGGTGTAGCCGGAAGAATTGGCGGAGATGAGATGTTTATCGTTGTTGAAGGGCTCAAGAGCAATGATGAGATAAGAAATGTGCTTCGTACAATCCGCAATAACGTCTCATTTATGTATAATAACCAGCCTGATAAGCCGCATGTCACATGTTCTATCGGTTCATCTACATATCCATGTGACGGACAGACATATGAAGAACTTTTTAATATAGCAGATAAGATGCTTTATCTTGCAAAAGAGAAAGGCAGGGACAGATATATAATATATCTCCCGGATTTGCATGAGGATTATGTGAAGGGCAAAGGAATGCCTAATTCAGAGGCATACATGTTCTACAAGTACAAAAAAATCGGGGTTGTTAATGATATAGTTAATGCTTATAGAAAAAATGGAAAAGACTGCATTATGGAGTCAGCTGATAAAATAAAGAGAGCTTTTGCATTAGACAGCATATTTATTTATCACCATACAGGAGAAGCCTGGGAGAGAAAGATTATAATAGGTAACAAAGATATTGCTGAAGATAATGATTATCTTAACGATAAGGCATATATAGCTGATTTTACGGAAGATGGTATTGAAGTTATTGATAATATCAATTTTTTTGAAAGACGTGCAAAAAATACGGTTAAGGCATTTATTAATATGGGAATTAACCAGGCTGTCCAGATTATAGTTAATGTCAGTGATGAAAACGATGTTATTGTTTCATTTAACAGAAACAGGCAGATGAGCAAGTGGAGCGAGATGGATATAGTATATCTTGCAATACTTGGTAATATATTTGGAAATGGAATATACAATGATTAATACATTCGTTGCCCTTGATATTGAGACGACAGGTCTTAATCCGGCAGAAGATAAGATAATAGAAATAGGAATGGCCAAAATATCCGATGGAGAAATTGTTGACAGTTATTCAACACTTGTTAATCCTGGAATAAGAATCAGCGAACGTATCACCATGATAACAGGTATTACAGATGATATGGTTGAAGGAAAGCCGGCGATAACAGAGATAATAAGTGACATAGTTGATTTTACAAAAGATATGCCAATCCTTGGACATAATGTAATATTTGATTACAGTTTTATTAAAAAGGCGGCTGTTAATTCGGGACTTGATTTTAAAAAGAGTGGAATTGATACGTTGAAGCTGTCAAGAAGGCTTCTTCCCGAAGTACCGCATAAAACACTTAAATATCTGTGTGGATATTTTGGGATTGATGCAGGAAATTCGCACAGGGCATATGATGATGCATTGAGTGCAATAAAACTGTATGAGAAGCTCCATCAAATTAAACCTGATGATACAGGATTTGATGAGCTTATAGAACTTAACTATTCAGCAAAGAAGGATTCTCCGATTACTGCGGCACAAAGAAAATATCTTATAGCACTTACCGAAAAGCATGGGCTTGAGCCGGTTGAAGACATTGATGCACTGACGAAGAGCCGTGCATCAAAGCTTATTGATAATATTATATCTAATTATGGGAAATAATTGCTATGGCAGATAATCTGTTATAAAAGGTATGCGTCGATTTTTTTGATTATGTAATCTTTTGTTATAGTATTAAGAGTTTCTGCATATTTTTTAAGGTGATTAATTTTTTCATTTTCGCCGTTTTTAGAATAGATTTCTGCAAGCATTACATAATTGGCAGATAAATCTGAGCGGCTGCGGATTCCGAATTCAAGGAAGCTGACAGCCTCTTTTTCATATCCGTTATCAATTAGTGCTTTTGCAAGGTTAATAATTTCACGACACAGCGTATGGAAATTATTTTCATATATTGTAAGTTCTGAAAGATTGGCAACACCATATTCCAGTTTTAAATCGGTGTTAGTCTTGCCGTTAAGGTTCAGGATTTTTTCATCTTTAAGATTCATAATATTCTGTTCGGCATTGCTTATTTCGGCAATGTCGGTTTTTATAAATGGCAGATTATCAGGTATTGTTATGTAATTAAGATTTGAAATATCGCGTTTACGGCTTTGGTTGGCTTCACTTTCACGCTTGAAAAAATCTTCATTTGAGCCAGCGGTTTTGTTGTTATTTCTTTTAAAATATATTTGCATTAAGATAAGTATTATTATAAAATAGGGCAGTATTAAATGCATTTGAATCTCCAATCTATGGAAAACAGTGCGGAAAAGAGGAAATATGATTAATTTTAATAACAAAAAAAATAAGAAAATATTGACAGCGGTTATAATTATTTTTCTTGTAGTCGCGATGGTTGTACCGATGGTTGCCTCTACACTGCTTTCATTTCGTTAAATAATTTATTAATAAAATGATATATTAAATCGCCTTTTTTTTCAATATGTTACATAGAGAATATTAAATGCGGTCCGGAGGAGGATATGAAAACAGGAAAAATAACAAATTCAGTTATCAGTCGTTCTGTATTAAAAAATATAAAACCTGCAAAGAACAGCCTTGCTGTCAAGCCGTCAATTGGTGCAGATGCTTCAGTCCTTGAAAATGGTATTGTAATTGCATCAGACAGCGGTTTTGAACCTGTCTATACAGCATCTAACAATATTTATGCAAGAGGTGGAAGACCGCAGTATATCCAGTGCTGCGTCAATCTTGCACAGGATATGCGTGAGATACGTCTAAAAGAGATAATGCAAAAGATTTCTGCGGATTGTGCACAGCTTGGGCTTGTTGTTTCAGGTGGACATACACAGGTTGAGGCAGGAAATACAAGAGCTGTTGTAGCGGTTACAGCAGTTGGATTTACAGAAAATGTGAAAGAACCACATGCTGTCGGAAGCAATATGGCGAAGCCGGGAGACGATATTATAATGACAAAATGTATCGGCATAGGTGGAGTACAGTATATTATAAATAATAACAGAGAAAAAATACTTGAAAAGTATGTTGAAGATGTAGTAAAACGTGCATATGGCAATAGAAGTGATTTGTCAATTGCAAAAGAAGCCTGTATAGCGATAGAAAATGGTGCTGTATCTTTGCACGATATGTCACAGGGTGGTGTATATGCAGCGTTATGGGATATGGCTGAAGCATCAGGAACAGGACTTCTGGTGGATTTCAGGGCAATAGCTGTCAGACAGGAAATAATAGAGATATGTGAAATATTTGACATTAATCCATATGAATTAAATTCTTGTGGAAGTCTTTTGATAACATCATCTGATTCGGAGCGTATTATAAAAGCACTTGCAGAAGAGGGAATTGACGCATGTGTTATAGGAAAAGTTACAGATGGCAATGATAAGATAATCAATAATCTTGATGAGGTTCGTTTCCTTGATAAACCGGTACAGGATGAAATTTACAGACTGCAGGAGATGCAGAGTGAAACAACAGCAGAATGAGACTGCATGTACAGTGAAAGGATTATGATATGAGAGAAAAGATTTTAAATATGCTTGAAAAAAATTCAAGAATAGATATAAAGGATATGGCTGTTATGCTGGGGATAAGCGAGCCGGAGGTAGCCAATGAAATCGCTGATATGGAAAAAGAGCATATTATATGCGGATATAATACAATAATTGACTGGGATAAAACGAGTGAAGAAAAGGTTACGGCACTTATTGAGGTTAAGGTTACGCCACAGAGAGGGCTTGGATTTGACAGCATTGCTGAAAGAATATACCAGTATGATGAGATAACTTCTGTATATCTTATGTCAGGCGGATTTGATTTTACGGTTATTATTGAGGGAAAGACAATGAAATCTGTAGCACAGTTTGTCGCCAATAAGCTTGCACCGCTTGATTCGGTATTAAGCACTTCAACACATTTTGTATTAAAAAAATATAAAGATTATGGAAAAGTTCTTGGCGAACCTGAGAAAGACGAAAGGATGCCGGTGACACCATGAGAGATGCTTTATCTAAAAAAATTGTTGATATTGAGCCTTCTGGAATACGTAAATTTTTCGATATAGTAAGTGAAATGCCTGATGCAATATCGCTTGGTGTCGGGGAACCCGATTTTGACACCCCTTATCGTGTAAGGGAAGAGGGCATTTATTCGCTTGAAAAAGGCCGCACATTTTATACGTCAAATGCCGGTTTAAAAGAGTTAAGGTATGAGATAAGCCGTTATATTGCAAGAAAATATAATTTGAATTATAGTGCCGAAGATGAGATAATGGTCACAGTAGGAGGAAGCGAAGCGATAGATGTTGCACTTCGTTGCATGGTTGACCCGGGGGATGAAGTACTGATTCCGCAGCCATGTTATGTATCTTATGTCCCATGTGCAGTTATGGCAGATGCAAAGCCGGTGGCTATTGAGTTAAAAGCCGAGAATGAATTCAAGCTTACAAAAGAAGAACTTATAGCATCAATAACAGATAAGACTAAGATACTTATACTTGCATATCCTAATAACCCGACAGGTGCTATTATGACAAAGGAGGAGCTTGCAGAGCTTGTACCTGTTATAATTGACAATGATTTGTATGTTATTTCTGATGAGATTTATTCAGAGCTTACATATGGCAGCAGGCATTGCTCTATAGCATCATTTCCGGGAATGAAGGAAAGAACTGTAGTCATAAATGGATTTTCAAAAGCATTTGCAATGACAGGATGGAGACTTGGGTATGCCTGTGCACCGAAAAATATCATGACGCAGATGATAAAGCTTCATCAGTTTGCGATAATGTGTGCTCCCACAAACAGCCAGTTTGCTGCGGTTGAAGCGATGCGTAACTGTGATGATGAAGTCGGAAAGATGGTTGAGGCATACGACCAGAGAAGAAGATTTCTACTTAATGCATTTAAGGAAATGGGAATAGAATGTTTTGAGCCATATGGTGCATTTTACGTATTTCCATCAATTAAAAAGTTTGGCATGACATCGGATGAGTTTGCTAACAGACTGTTGTTTGAGCAGAAGCTTGCCGTTGTGCCGGGAACTGCATTCGGAGCTTCGGGTGAGGGTTTTGTCAGAATTTCGTATGCTTATTCTGTTGAGAAACTGAAAGCAGGACTTGAGAGGATAGAAAATTTTATAAAGAACTTGTAGGAGAAAAAAACAATGACTGGAATAAATGTTGATTATATTAATCCGTTCTTAATGGCGGCAACGGGGATTATTAAAGATATATGTCAGATTGAAATGAAGATTGGCAAACCTTATGTAAAGGAGACAGCGTTTGCGGATGATTCAGTTATTATTATGATTGGTATTACGGGAGAGATGCGTGGTCAGGTTATGATTGTTCTTTCATATACAAAGGCACTTGAAATTGCATCTAAGATGATGATGGGGATGCCGGTTGAAAAACTTGATGAAATGTCTATTAGTGCAATCAGTGAACTTGGTAATATGATTATGGGTAATGCTGCGACAATATTTTCAACAAAAGGAATACTTATAGATATTACACCGCCTACGGTCTGTCGTGGTAATCTTACCATTGCACAGTCATTTGCACAGAATATATGTGTACCTTTAAGCGGCGGCGATATAACAATTGAACTTGACGTTGCTGTCAAGGCCTGATAGAAAAGAGGCACATAAATGCTTAATATTGTATTACACGAACCTGAAATGCCTGCAAATACAGGAAATATAGGAAGAACATGCGTTGCAGCAGGTGCAAGGCTGCACCTTATAGAGCCTTTGGGATTCAGTATCAATGATAAGATGGTAAAAAGAGCCGGTCTTGATTATTGGGATAAACTTGATGTGACAGTTTATGATGATTTTAATGATTTCTGTGAGAGAAATCCGGGAGCTAAGATTTATATGGCTACAACAAAAGCACATAAGACATATACCGAGGTTTCTTATGAGCCGGACTGCTATATAATGTTTGGTAAAGAAAGTGCCGGAATTCCTGAGGAAATTCTTGTGGATCATGAAGATACCTGTGTAAGGATTCCAATGATTGGAGATATCCGTTCACTTAATCTTTCCAATTCCGTTGCCATTGTTTTGTATGAGGCTTTAAGACAGAATAATTTTGATCATATGAATCAGGAAGGTCATCTGCACCGACTTGAGTGGCATGATGAGTAAAATTACAGCCGTGGAGTGTGTTAGTTATCACAACCACGGCTGATTTTGACTGCTTTTTGTTGTTTCAGACTGTTTTTAAGTGTTTTCAGCTGATTTTGCAATTGGCAGTGAGAATATGAATTCTGTTCCGACGCCGACTGTACTGATTACGTCAATATTTTCATTATGTGCAAGAAGTGTCTCTTTTACGATTGACAGACCAAGACCAGAACCTTTTTTATCACGTCCGCGGGATGAATCTGACTTGTAAAATCTGTCCCAGATTCTGTCAATATTTTCTTTGGAAATACCGGCACCGGAATCTTTTACTGAAATATAGGCTTTTTCACCTTTTTCTTTAACTGAAATAAATATATTTGAGTTTTCTGAACTGAATTTGATAGAATTATCTACAAGATTGTAAATAACCTGTCCGATTTTTACTTTATCAGCACTGACCAGTTCTTTTTCTGCGGAAAAAGTAAGCTGGAACTGGATTTTTTTCTTTTTGCAGGTTCCCTCAAATGTTTCTATTGTATGTTTTATAAGAGCATTAATATCAAAGCTGCTTATGTCGAGGCGAACTGATTTGGGGTCAAGTTCGTTTAACGTAAGGATATTACTTGTAAGTTTTGTAAGGCGGTCAGTTTCAAACAGCACAATATTGATATATTTATTAATCATTTCCGGTGGAATAGTTCCGTCAGCAATCGCTTCGAGATAACCCTTGATTGATGTGAGCGGTGAGCGGAAGTCGTGTGAAATATTTGAAAGGAACTTCTGCTGGAACTGGTCCATCTCATTAATCTGTGTTGCCATGTAATTAAGCGAAGCAGAGAGCTGTCCAATCTCGTCATTATGTCCGACAGCAACTTTATATGAAAGATTACCGCGGCCATATTCTTTGATGGCATTGGTAATGTCTTTCAGAGGATTATGTATATGTATAATATACAGTATGATAAAAGCTGAGTTTAAAACAAGTATTATGAGAAGTGTTATATAGTTAGTGTTGAATGTTGTATACACACGGTCTGTTATAACAGATTCCGGCATATGGACAACGACATAGCCTTTCATGACAAATTTATTTGTAATAGGTGCGAATACGGAAACATTTTTTTCTGTAAATACACCATAGAAGTTACCATTCATTGAGTGATTGGTACCAAGCTTACTTACATCAAAATTGTTGATTGTATACAGGATACCATTTTCGTCAACTTCTTCATTCATATTGTTGTATTGTGTGTCAAGTATTACATTGCCATCCATGTCAACAAACATGATTCTTGAATGGTCAAGTTCGGTTATTGTATGAAGTTCAAGCTGTATGAGCTTCAATTTGTCATTGCTGAAGTAGTCAGGGGCAAATTCGGCAGCTATTGATACTGCCTGCCGGTACATGTTTTCAGTCTGTTCTGAATATACACGATTGTAATCTATTTTGTATGATATGACAGTTACACCTACAAAACCTATAATTGCAACGGAAACATATATGAGAATGTATTTGGTTAATAGATTAAATTTCATATGATATACTCCATTATTTTGTAACAAATTTGTAGCCGATGCCCCATACTGTATCTATTGCCCAATGTGCATGGTCTTTGATTTTTTCACGGATACGCTTGATATGTACATCTACTGTTCTTGTATCACCGATATATTCATATCCCCATATATTGTCAAGAAGCTGCTCTCTCGTAAACACCTGATTAGGAGATGAGGCGAGAAAGTAGAGCAGTTCAAGTTCTTTTGGAGGCATTTCAACGTTTTTGCCATAATAAAGCACAGAATAATTGCCAAGATTGATTGTAAGGTCAGGATATTCAACAACCTGTGATGGCTTTTCTGGGACGGATGTGGCTGCCGGCTGCTGGTAACGTCGGAGTACGGCTTTAACACGTGCGACAAGCTCTTTTGTCTCAAATGGTTTTATCATGTAATCGTCAGCACCAAGTTCAAGACCGAGAACTTTATCGAATGTCTCACCCTTTGCTGAGAGCATGATTATAGGAATATTGTTTGTTTTTCTGATTTCACGGCATACCTGATAACCGTCAATGCCGGGAAGCATAAGATCGAGAAGTATCAGATCCGGTTTGAATATATTAACCTGTTCCAGTGCAGATTCGCCGTCATATACTATCTTTGTCTCAAAACATTCTTTTGTAAGATACAAAGATATAAGTTCCGCAATATTTTCATCATCATCAACAATGAGTATTTTTTGTTTAACTGCCATGCTAAAGCCTCCTTTATTATTTGCTTTTTATTTGAATTCTACGATTGTAACGCCGGCATCACCTTCACCTACTTCGCCAAGACGGAATGATTTTACATATGGAACACCTTTTAAGTAGCTTGCAACACCATTTCTTAATGCACCTGTTCCTTTTCCGTGGACAATACGTACCTGTGCGATTTTTGCAATGTATGCATCATCAAGATATTTGTCAAGTTTTGCAACAGCTTCGTCAACGGTAAGTCCTAAAAGGTTGATTTCCGGTGAGATTGAAGCTGATTTTGACATCTTTATGCGGCTTGAGCCGCCTGTTTTTATTGTAGTCTTTTCTTCAGGGTCTTTGTATCCTGTTACAATTTCCAGATTGTTTATTTTGGTCTTGGTTGTAAGACTTCCAACGCCAACTGTTACTTCACCTTTTGGATTCGGTGCAGAAAGAATTGTGCCGATTACATTCATGCTGAGTACGCGTACATGCATGCCCTCTTTTAATTCTGCGGCAGATACAGGCTTGTGCGACTTTGGTGCAGTAGTCTTAACTGCGAGTTTTTCCTGCCTTTTATTCATTTTGTCACGGACAGCACTTCTTTGCTTTTCAAGCTCTTTTACGCTCATGCCGTGTTTGTTCATAGTCTTTATTGTCTCGTCGGCATATTCTTTTGCTTCACGCAGGATTTCTGCAGCTTCTTCATTGGCTTTACGGATAATCTTATCTGTTCTTTCATCGAGACGCTTTGATTTGGCAGCAGCTTCTGCTTTGAGTCTGCGTATCTGGTCTTTGTATTCTTTTATCTCAGCCTGCTCTTTTTCTATTGTTATACGGCTGTTTTCAAGGTCTGTGAGCAGATCTTCAAAGTGAATATCGTTTGCGTCAATACGGCTTGATGCATCATCAATTATATAAGATGGAAGACCGAGTTTTCTTGAAATTGCAAATGCATTACTTTTTCCCGGAACACCAATTAAAAGTCTGTAAGTAGGTGAAAGCGTTGCAACATCGAATTCACAGCTTGCATTTTCCACGCCTTCCGTTGTAAGTGCAAATACCTTTATTTCACTGTAATGTGTAGTAGCCATCGTTGTTATATCTTTGTTGTGAAGGTCGGATAAAATTGCGATTGCAAGTGCTGCACCTTCTGTCGGGTCAGTACCGGCACCAATTTCATCAAAAAGTATAAGGCTGTTTTCGTCAGCTTCCTTTAAAATGCTTACAGTGTTAGTCATATGTGATGAAAATGTAGAAAGGCTCTGTTCAATACTTTGTTCATCACCAATATCTGCAAAAATATTATCAAATACGGCAATCTGTGAGTGGTCCATGGCAGGAATATGAAGTCCTGATTGTGCCATGAGAGTGAGAAGTCCGACTGTTTTTAAAGAAACAGTCTTACCGCCTGTGTTAGGACCTGTTACGATAAGCAGGTTAAAATCTTTTCCCAGATAAATGTCAATTGGAACGACAGTTTTTGCCGGAATAAGAGGGTGTCTGCCTTTTTTGATATTAATGTATTTATCAGTGTTCATTATAGGACAGCTGCATTTGTAAAACTTAGACAGCTGTGCTTTTGCAAATATAAAGTCAAGTGTGACAAGGATAGTGTAATCCGATTGCAATTCATCTGTATATGCGGATGCTTCAGCACTGAGTGCTGCAAGAATACGCTCGATTTCGGCCTGTTCTTTAAGTTCAAGCTCACGAATGTCATTATTTAACTTAACGACAGCTGCCGGTTCAATAAAAATTGTTGAGCCGGTTGCAGACTGGTCATGAATCATTCCGGCAATCTGTGATTTGTATTCGGCCTTTACGGGAAGGCAATATCTGCCCTGCCGCATGGTTATGACATAATCCTGCAGACACGATCTTGTTGACGGTGAATTGAGAATTTTATTAAGTTCCGTGTGAATACGGTCTGCCGAAATACGCATCTGGCGGCGGATGTCACGCAGAGTGCCGCTTGCATCATCGCTTATTTCTTCCTCGGAAATAATACAGTTTTTAATCTGTGTATTGAGTGGTGTAAGAGGTTCAAGTGAGTTGAAATAATCTGTGAGTGAATCATTAGTTTCCTCGTAATGCGATTTTGCAGCTGCGGCAGTAGTAAGAACTGCACTTATATTCAGAAGTTCGTGTGTATTTAACGTGCTTCCGACCTCAAGACGCTTAATGCTGTCAATAATATTACTAACTCCCGAAAATGATACACTGCCTTTTGCATATATTCTGGAGAGTGCATCGCTTGTCTGTGTAAGTGCGTCGTTAATTGAGTTGATATCAGTCATGGGTTTTAAATCAGCACACATTTTTCTGGCAGCTTCACTGCCGGCATAAGATGATAATTTTTCTATAATTTTATGATATTCAAGTGTTTTAAGTGACTTGTAATCCATTATTTAAATTCTCCATTCAAAATCTGTTTAATATGGTTATTTTACATCATTCAGCTAAAAAAAGCTATACGCATTGTTGGGTCAGGTACTCTGGTAATATTAATTTACAAGTATGTCATAGAATGTTCATATTTATTTATTATAATAAAATAACTTTGGAATTGTGAGCGTGTTTCTCATAGTTAGGAAAATACTTTAGAACGGAGTTTTGTTTCGTATGGATTATAATGGAAGAGATGAGAAGGAAACACAGGAAACACAGGAAACACAGGAAGAGTTTCCTTTATATACGGAAAGAATAATTATTAATCCTAAAGTTAAGTATAAAAAGCTGTTCAGTTTTTTGAAGTTTCTTGGCGGTGCGGTTATATTCGGAGTAATTGCATGTGCTGTAATTGTATTATTGTATCCATATTTTGATAAAAAGGTAAATGGAAACAATGAGCCAGCTGTTTCACTTGAGTTAAAAAAAGATCAATATATAGATGATTCCGTTGACGGCAGTCTTAACAATGTACGCCAGGATCAGGCAGATACTGACAGACTGGAGATAAAATCGACGGCACAGATTAATGAAGAAGCATCAAAGTGCATGGTGATATTTGAAAATGATGGCAGCCAGAATACAGGAATGAATGATTCAGTAGGTCTTATAATAGGTGATATAAATAATGCATATATTATAATAGCTGATTCATGTGTTTTGAATAATTATGATATGGCTGTCAAAGCAGGATTTAATGGCGGTGCATATGGAGAGGCAAAGCTTATCGGCAGTGATTCATACAGTAAAGTTTCATTGTTGTCAGTACAGAAAGATTCAATTAAAGCAGCTTCAGATGCTGATATACAGGTGGCTGTGCTTGGCAATTCGTATAAGATGAAGGAAAATGACCCTGTTATTGCAATAGGACGCATAAATGGAAGTACAGGACAGACAAAATTTGGAAATATTACACAGATTACAGATGAGAGCAGTGTCGATAATACATTTGAGATCATGAGTATTGATATTATTCCATCATATGGCGACTATTGTTATATATTTAACAAAGGCGGCAATGTTGTAGGAATTGCAAGACCATCAGGTGATATGATGAAATTTCAGGCGGTTGGATTATCTGATTTAAAACCTCTTATTGAGACACTTTCAGCAAGCCCTGAGATTATATATCTTGGAATAAAAAGCACTAATGTGACATCAGTTACAGCTGAAAGATATAAGCTTCCGCTGGGAGTCTATATTACAGATGTGATTATGGACTCGCCGGCTTTTGAGGCAGGACTTCAATGCGGTGATATTATTACTGCTTTGAATGGAAATAGTGTTTTGACAATTCAGTCATTTAGTGAGAAACTATATCGGTGTGTGAACGGTGAGAATATCACACTGACAGTCAAAAGAGCCGGACGCGATGAGTACAGGGAACTTAATTTTTCCGTTGTGCTTTCTGTGAGATAACGGTATGTTCCGGTGGATTTTTGTGAAAATAATGAGTAAATATTTTAAAGAAGGAATAGGTAAAAGAAAATGCGTTATATTGAGACTTTAAAAGATGGTGAAAGAATAAGTGAGGTATATCTTTGCAAGTCAAAATCGACTGCGACAACAAAAGCGGGTAAAGAGTATGAAAATGTTATGCTTATGGATAAGACAGGTCAGCTTGATTCTAAAATCTGGGACCCTAATTCAGGCGGAATAAGTGACTTCGATGCACTTGATTATGTTGCGGTTACAGGACAGGTTACAAGTTTCAATGGAGCATTACAGTTAAAGATTGACAGAATCAGAAAGGCTGACGAGGGTGAATATATTGAATCTGATTATATTCCAAGCAGCCGTTTTAATATTGATGATATGTATAAAGAGCTTCTTCAGTTTGCGGGAAGTATTAAAAATACATATATTTCATCACTTTTAAAAGCATTTTTTGTGGATGATGCGGACTTTATCAGAAAATTCAAGTCAGTTGCAGCCGGAAAGTCTGTTCATCACGGATTTGCAGGCGGACTTCTTGAGCACAGCCTTAGTGTGACAAGAATGTGTGATAAAATTGCATCAAATTATGATTTTCTTAACAGGGATCTGCTGGTTGCCTGTGGAATGCTTCACGACTGCGGTAAGGTAAGGGAACTTGCAGAATTTCCTAAAAATGATTATACGGATGAGGGGAATTTCCTCGGACATATTGTAATGGGATACGAGATGGTTACTCAGAAAATGAATCAGATAGAAGGATTTCCTGAAACATTGAAAGCGGAAATAGGTCATTGTATACTTGCACATCATCGTGAACTAGAGTATGGTTCGCCGAAAAAACCGGCAATAGCGGAGGCACTTGCTCTTGCATTTGCAGATGACTGTGATGCAAAAATGGAGACAATGCGTGAGGCACTTGAGGCGAAAGATACAAATGACTGGCTTGGATACAACAGATGGATTGATGCTAATATCAAGAGAACAATTGTGTAGATAAGAATTCATCTTATAGGAGAATTTATGTTAAAAAAAGACGATCAGGTTACGATTGAAATAGAAGATATAGGAACAGACGGTGCGGGAATAGGCAAAGCCGATGGTTATACACTTTTTGTAAAAGATGCGGTTATAGGTGATATTATAAAAGCCAAAGTTATTAAGGCAAAAAAGACATACGGATATGCAAGGCTCATGGAGATAATAACACCTTCTAAAGACAGGGTAGAACCTGTATGCCCTGTTGCAAGGCAGTGTGGCGGATGTCAGATTCAGCAGATGTCGTACTCAGCACAGCTTAAATATAAACAGAAGCTTGTCCGTGACAATCTGGCAAGAATCGGTGGAATAACAGATTGTGAAGTTCTTCCTGTAATAGGAATGGAGAATCCGTTTAATTACCGCAACAAAGCACAGTATCCGGTCGGAAGAAATAAGGACGGAAAAGTTGTAATTGGTTTTTACGCAGGAAGAACACACAGTATTGTAGATTATACGCAGTGTGCAATCGGTGCACCTGAAAATGCACAGATTCTTGAGAAAATCCGTACATTTATCAATGAAAACAATATAAGCGTTTATGATGAGCAGTCCCACAAGGGACTTATCCGTCATATTCTGATAAGAACAGGAAAACATACCGGTCAGATTATGGTCTGTCTTATTATAAACGGTAAAACGCTTCCGCATGCTGACAAGCTGGCAGATTGTTTAAAAGATATCAGCGGAATGTCATCAATTATGATTAACATTAATAAGGAAAGAACTAATGTTATTCTTGGCAGTGAATGTTCAGTAATATGGGGGAATTCCTATATCGAGGACAGTATCTGCGGGATTATGTTCAGAATTTCACCACTCTCATTTTTTCAGGTCAATCCTGTGCAGACGGAAAAGCTTTATCGTAAAGCTCTTGAATATGCAGAACTTACGGGAAATGAGACGGTCTGGGATTTGTATTGCGGAATAGGAACAATATCGCTTCTTATGGCAACAAAGGCACGAAAGGTATACGGTGTCGAGATTGTTCCACAGGCGATAGAGGATGCAAAAAATAACGCACTCCGCAATTCTCTTAATAATGCTGAATTTTTTGTCGGCAAGGCAGAAGAGGTTGTGCCGCGTATTTATGATGAAGATATGAAGAAAGCGGAAAATGAGCCTGTTGATTCAAAAGAAAGTTCTGGATTGTCCGATTCAGCCTCCTTTGAGTCTGTAATGAGGATTAATCCTGATGTTGTGGTTGTTGACCCGCCTAGAAAGGGCTGCGATGAGACACTTCTTGATACGATTGTCAAAATGAATCCTAAGCGGATTGTGTACGTGAGCTGTGATTCGGCAACACTTGCACGCGACCTGAAATATCTTGTTGCTAACGGTTACGAGATAGCTCGTGTTCAGCCTGTAGACCAATTCGCTCATACGGTGCATGTTGAGACGGTAGTACTGCTTTCCCACAAAAAGCCAGACGGACATATCAACGTAAAAGTTGAGTTTGGCGAAGGTGAGGGAAAAGTTCCACTTGATAATATTGCTAAAAGAGCGGAAAGTTACAAGCCCAAAGAACGAGTGACCTACAAAATGATAAAGGAGTACATAGAAGCTAAATACGGCTTCAAAGTACATACCGCATATATCGCAGAGGTAAAGAGAGATTTAGGCTTGCCAATGTATGATGCTCCTAATGCGGTAGAAGAATTGAAACAGCCAAGGAAGCATCCGACAGCGGAGAAAGTGGACGCCATAAAGGATGCATTGAAGCATTTTGAAGTGATTTAATGAGGATAGGCGTATCATTAGAAATAGTGGTACGCTTATTTTTGTCCCTTTTTGCAGATTTGTCATTTCACCTGCTTTCCAATATAAAATTGAATATGTCTAAGGCAGATTACAAAGCCGCTTATTCTTATTGATTTTAAGAGTAGGCGGCTTTTTTGCGTTCTCTGGTACTGTTTACATAGCCACCTTGACAAAGTGGATAAATCTATGCAAAAGGGATAAGGCTTTAGCACATTTTGAAGGAGGGTATCGCAGTGGCTATGATGGGCAAAAAAGAAAAAATGAGGAATCTTTTAATCATTTTAAGTGCATAACCCGTTATTATATATATACAGATATTCAATGGAAAGGAGTCTGATGCGTGTTGAGTGATGACGAATTAGTGGAACAGATTCTACTTGGAAATGAAAATGCAGCAGAAGAATTGATAAAACGCTATTATACATCTATTTTACGTTACTGTAGGTGGCATTGCTCTAATCTGGAAAAAGCAGAAGACCTGACTCAGGAAACATTTTTGAAGTTGTTTAAGAATTTATCCGGATATAAAGGGAAAAAGAAATTTAAGGCTTATCTATACACGATTGCAAATCATTTATGTATTGATGAAAGTAGGAAGGTTGAGTTTTATCCATTAGAAGATGAAGAAAATATAGTGCATGAGTATAACGACATAGTTCGGCTAGAGGATAGGGCAGAGATAAGCTATTTTTTGAATTTTTTATCATCAGAACAAAGGGAAGCAGTCATTCTACGCTTTGGAGAACAACTTAGTTTTGGAGAGATTGCAAAAGTGATGGGATGCAATATGCGAACAGCACAAAGCAGGGTTCGTAATGCTTTAAAAATTATGAGAAAGGAGCAGGAAAATGAAAGATAAAAATTTGAAGGGCTATTTACAGCAATCTTTAGGAGAGGAAGTACAACCTAAAAGATTAGAGGAAACGATTAAGCTTTGCACTGAAATTGTACGAGAACAGGAAGTGACTAGGGCAGAACCGAGGACAGGTTTCTTTCACTATCTTTCAGATGTATTTCGCTTTGAAGGTATTCCAATATTTGGTTTGCAGGCAGTAACGTTATTTATAGTTTGTTTAACAATTGCCAGCATTGCAGACGTGCCAAAGAAAATACCAATTTTTATGCCGCTGTTTGTATTGGCTATCATGCCAGCAATTTTTAAAAGCCAGTATTATGGAATGAGCGAGATTGAAGCGGTAACAAGAGCTTCTGGTGCCCAAATCACGTTAGCAAAGCTGGTTTTGGCTGGGGCAGCTAATTTGGTGTGTATAACAATTCTTTTGTGTATGGAAGTTTATTTGCAAAATTCTTATAAAGAGATTGGACAGATGGTTCTATACTGCCTGGTTCCGTACTTAGTGTGTATGGTTGCGTTGCTACGTTTGATCCGTTTGCAAAAGAAACAGAGTTTACAGATATGTGCGATTGTAATGCTGGGTTCCTGCATTTGTTGGGGGATGTCAGCAAGAATATTGCCATGGTTATATGAAACATCAGCAGTGGGGGTGTGGATTGTTACATTTTTGATTTTTGCTATGTTCTTTATAAATGAAATCCATTATATTGCAGAGATGAGAAAGGAAGGAAAAATGTATGGAATTGTCGCTTGATCGTTTAACAAAACAGTATGGCAGGAAAATAGCGGTAGATTGTGTTAGTGCAACCTTAAAGCCGGGAGTATATGGTCTTTTGGGGGCTAACGGTGCAGGTAAAACAACATTGATGCGTATGCTATGTGCTGTTTTGGAGTCAACCTCAGGGGAGGTATTGCTGGATGGAAAAGAAGTAACTTCGATGGGGGCAGATTACCGGAATGTGTTGGGTTATTTACCACAGGATTTTGGATATTATCCAAATTATACTGCGATGGAGTTCTTAATGTATATTGCAGCACTGAAAGGAATACCGAAGAATGTTGCAAAAAAACGTGTGACTGAATTGTTGGAAGTAGTTGATTTAAGCCATGTGGCAAACAAAAAAGTAAAAACTTTTTCCGGTGGTATGAAACAAAGAGTAGGAATTGCACAGGCGTTACTTAATAATCCGAAAATTTTGATTTTGGATGAGCCGACTGCAGGACTTGATCCGAAAGAGCGTGTCCGTTTTCGTAATCTGCTCTCAGAGTATGCAGGCGATAAAATTGTAATTCTTTCCACACATATTGTATCGGATATAGAAGCAATAGCAGATGAAGTGCTATTGATGAAAAAAGGAAAATTTGTATTGCAGGGTACGGTTCCTGAGTTGATTCACAAGGCAAATGGTAAGGTTTGGGAGCTTTCTGTTTCTCCACAAGAAGCTAGACAATGGCAGACAAAAACAACGGTTGCTAATTTACGGCACGAAGGAAAAGAAATTATATTGCGTATTATTTCAGACAATATGCCTAGTGAGCGAGCGGTTCCTTGTGAAGCTACATTGGAAGATCTTTATTTATTTTATTTTCCCACAGAGGAAGGAGTGAAATAGAATGGAACTATTTTGGTTAGAGCATAAAAAGTTATGGCGAAAGAAAATTGTTAAAATATGTGTGTTGTTGTGTTTTGTTTATTATGTAATTTTTGGAAGCATACTTTCGTTTCAATGGTTCGGTTTTGGCAGTTCAGATGACTATACAAGTGCTTTTGGCAATAATTTTGATGGATATACAGTAATAAAGGATAGTCAGGAATATGCACTTTCATTTGGTGGAGAATTGACGGATGAAACCTTGCAGCAAATAGTAAGTGATTATCAGCAAATGGAAGCTGACGGTATGGAGGAAGAACTGGAAAAGACAGACTGGCAGATAGTTAATAGTTGGCTCGGAACATTGTATCCGGAGCTTCGAGATACCAGTAATTATAAAACGATGATAAGCTATGTTGATCCGGATAAGTTAACAGGTTTCTATGAAAGAAGACAGCAGGTGCTTGATGAGTTTTTGGAGGTCAGTGGTCAGGTAGGAGCTGAAAAAGAGTTTTTACATCAGATAGAGAGAAAGGTAGAAAAACCATTTCGTTATGAGTGGGTAGAAGGCTGGTCAACGCTTCTTGGTAGTATGGTTGCGGATCTGGGAGTTGTGATGGCTTTGTTTCTCGGTATTGTTTTATCCTCTTTATTTGCGGGCGAATGGCATGATAATACAAGCACACTAGTATTGACGACTCGAAATGGTTGGGGGAAAATCGCTCTTGCCAAAATTCTTACTGGTTTAGCGTTTACAGTGGAGTTATTTGCATTACTTGCTGTTTCAAATGTTATATCACAGTTGTTTTTTATGGGAACTGCCGGATGGGATATGCCGATTCAGAATATCAAGCTGATTGCTGTTGCACCTATGAATATGCTGCAGGCAGAAATTTATGAATATGCTTTTGTACTGCTTGGAGCAATAGGTTTTGCCGGAATTGTTATGTTTATATCAGCGGCTGTAAAAAATAATGTACTTACCTTACTGCTTAGTCTGGCTGTTGTATATGGACCAATGATGATTGCAGAATATCTTCCTTATGGAATGCAAAAAGCATTGGATTTAATACCATTGGTAGGAAGTTCAACAGATATTTTCAGAACTAATACTTTTAGTATTTTTGGGAAGCTTATCTGGTCACCATATCTACTTATTACAATTCCTGTCTTGATTGGTATTCTATGTATGCCATTCGCTATAAAGAGCTGGTCAAGAAGGATGAAGGCATAAATAACAGATTGACGGAGATACCACCAAATTACAGACTGGCTTCCTGTATAATTCAAAGTGTAGGAAAAATAAAAAATTATATTTCATCAACGTTTCATAAAAGGTGTGTAGAATGATATTAAAAGTAGCTATAAAATGCTATTGTGAAAAAAATAAAGGAGGAATAATTTATGAAAAAATGCTTGTCCAGTAGATGCAATTAGTTATGGAGTAAGAAAATAGAAAGGAGTAGTTAGGAAAGTGATAAAAAATGCTATAGCATATATTACAAGAAAGAGAAATAGAACTTTAATAATTTTTATCATATTAACTATAGTTCTTTCTTGCTTGTATTCTTGTTTAACAATAATGAAATCAAGCGATGAAATAGAAAAGGCTTTATATGAAAGTTCTAATTCTTCAATATCAATAACAAAAAAAGATGGTAAATATTTTAACGTTAATCAATTTAAAGATATTGAAAAAATAAAAGAAGTTGAAAAAATAATAATTCAATATGATGGATTAGCAAAACTAAAAGATGCTAAAGTAGTTAGCGGAGAACAAAGAATAAATAGAGAAGATTTATCTGACGAATTTAAGAATGTTGTTTCACTCGAAGCTACAAATAATACTAAAAGAAATATTTTATTTAGTAGTGGAGTATTTACAATTAAAGAAGGTAAAAATATAGGAGAAAATGATAAGGATTCAATTATTGTTCATGAAGAATTTGCTAAACAAAACAATCTAAAATTAGGTGATGAAGTTGATCTTGAATTACTAGATGTTGAAAAAAGTGGAAAAATAAAAAGTCATAAATTTAAAATTATAGGGATCTTTTCTGGTAAAAAACATGAAACATATACAGGGCTATCTTCTGATTTTAGCGAAAATATGGTGTTTGTAGATTATTCAACAAGCCAAGAGATATTAAATAAATCAGAAAATAATAAAATTGCAAATAAAATTTTAATGTATTCTGGTAGTGCAGAATCTACGGACTTAGCCTTAAACAAATTAAAAGAGCTTAAAATTGATGAGTCAAAGTATTTTGTTGAAAAAGATTCTAATGCGTTTGAAGAGTCTTTGGAGTCAGTGAGTGGAATAAAACACATAATAAAAATAATGACTTATTCTATTATGTTAGGTGGGATGGTTGTTCTTTCATTAATCTTGATTCTATGGTTAAGAGAAAGAATTTATGAAATAGGTATATTTTTATCTATTGGAACATCTAAGATACATATTATAATGCAATTTATATTCGAGTTATTATTCATATCGATACCAAGTATAATATCTTCCTTATTTTTAGGAAATGTATTACTAAAAGTAATTGCAGGTGGAATCGTTAACTCAGAGGACTCAATGATTTCTGGTGGAAGTTTAATAAATGATAGTTTTATGTTAAATATTACAACACTTGGACAAAGTTATTTAATATTAATAAGTATTATTGTTTTATCAGTTGTATTTGCTTCTTCATTAATATTAATCAAGAAGCCTAAAGAAATATTATCAAAAATAAGTTAGGAGAAAATGATGGAAATATTAGAAATAAAGAATGTATCATATAGTTATGCCAATTCTAAAGAAAAAGTTTTGTCAGGAGTAAATCAAAAATTTGAACTTGGGAAGTTTTATGCGATAGTAGGAAAGTCAGGAGCAGGAAAATCTACACTTCTTTCCTTACTTGCTGGACTCGATAAACCTCAAACAGGACAAATATTGTTTAAGAATGAAGATATACAAAAGAAAGGATATAGTAATCATAGAAAAAATAATATATCTTTAGTATTTCAAAACTATAATTTAATAGATTATTTATCGCCGATTGAAAATATTAGATTAGTGAATAAATCAGCAGATGAAAGTATCTTGTTTGAACTAGGCTTAGATAAAAAACAAATAAAAAGAAATGTTATGAAATTATCTGGTGGACAGCAGCAAAGAGTAGCTATTGCCAGAGCATTGGTATCAGATGCTCCAATAATACTGGCTGATGAGCCTACTGGTAATCTGGATAGTGTTACTGCCGGAGAAATAATTAATATATTAAAGACATTAGCTAAAGAAAGGAATAAATGTGTAATAGTTGTAACACATAGTAAGGAAGCAGCAGATTCTGCGGATATCATTTTAGAGCTAAGTGGTAAGAAGTTAAAAAAAGTAAATAAAATGAATTTGGAGGTTGAATAATGATAAAAAATGCATTTGCTTATATAACTAGAAAAAGCTTAAAATCAATAATTATTATGTTAGTTATTTTGGCTATGTCAACTTTAAGTCTTATAAGTTTATCTATTAAAGATGCTACGGACAGAGCTTCAAAAGAAACATTTGCTAATATAACAAATAGTTTTTCTATGGAGATAAATAGACAAGTAAATCCAGGAACACCTAGAGGTGGAGGAAATGTAAAGGGTGAAGATATTAAAAAGATATCTCAAACAGATAGTATAGACTCCTATGTAAAAAGAATAAACAGTGTTGCAGATTTAGTTGATTATGATATTATTGAAACTAAAGAGACTCTTGCGAATCAATCGCCTAAAAGAGCGAAGAATTTTAAAAGAACAGTGATGTTAACCGGAGTTAACGACTCATCAAAAGAAACAAAATTTGTATCAGAAGCATATAAATTAGTAGAAGGAAAGCATTTAGAAAATGAAGATAAAAATAAAATCTTAATGCATAAAGATTTAGCTGAAAAAAATAATCTTAAAGTTGGAGATAAGATAAAAATAAAATCTAATTTATTTGACGCTGATAACGAGAAACAAGCAGATGAAACAGTAGAAGTAGAAATTAAAGGTCTATTCGATGGGCATAATAGTGGTGGAGTAAGTGCAGCACAGGAACTATACGAAAATACATTAATCACTGATGTTCATACAGCTGCTAAAGTTTATGGTAATACAGAAGATACAGCTGTATACCAGGATGCAACATTCTTTGTAAAAGGTGATAAGAATCTTGATAGTGTAATAAAAGAGATTGAGAAATTAGATATAAATTGGAGAGAATATAATTTGATTAAAAGTTCATCAAATTACCCTGCATTACAACAATCTATATCAGGTATCTACTCAATTTCAAATAAATTATTTGTTGGCTCATTAATATTTGCAGGAGTTGTAGTTTCATTATTATTATTATTATGGATGAATGCCAGAAAGAAGGAAATAGCAGTATTACTATCATTAGGTATATCAAAATTAGAAATTTTTGGTCAATTCCTGATTGAGATGGTATTTATATCAATCCCCGCATATGTTGGCTCTTATTTCTTAGCTAGGTATACAGCTGAAAAGCTTGGAAATAATATATTGAATAAGGTTACTGGTGATATAGCTAAACAAATAGCTAGACAATCTGCATCTAGCCAATTAGGTGGTGGGGCAGAAGCTGAAGGATTTAACAAGACATTATCAAGTTTAGATATAAATGTATTACCTAAATTCATAATTTATGTAGTTATATTTATGAGTTTAGTACTTCTTGTATCATTGATTATTTCTTCATTCAATATATTAAGAAGGAATCCAAAAGAATTATTAATTGACAATAAATAAAATTTTTGGTGCTGAAAAGCACCAAAAATTTTTTGGCTTTTAAATATCCAATAATATGCTGTACAATATAAGCGAATAGGCTTAAGTGGAGGTATACATGAAAATATTAATTGTTGAAGATGATAATATGATAAGAGAGGGATTAAGTGAATATCTTTCAGAATTTGGATATACTGTTATTCAAGCTAAAGATGGAAGAGAAGCCTTGTCAGAATTTAATAGCGATATAAATCTGGTTATCTTAGACATACAGATACCTTTTATAAATGGTTTAGAAGTATTGAAAGAAATTAGAAAGAAAAGCAATTTACCAATTCTAATCTTGACTGCATTTAGTGATGAAGAATATAAAATTGATGCGTTTACTAATCTGGCAGATGGATATATAGAAAAGCCATTTTCATTGCCGGTCTTAAAGGCCAGAATAGATTCTTTAATTAAGAAGAATTATGGACATTTAGAGAAGTTTGAATATAAGAATCTATCAGTTAATTTTAATAGCTATACAGCTAAAATAAATGGTGAAGAAATAGATGTAAATGCAAAAGAACTAGAAGTATTAAAATGTTTATTGGATAATAATGGACAAGTGTTAACAAGAATGCAAATTATTGATTATGTATGGAAAGATAGCGAAGAAACTCCTTATGATCGAGTAATAGATGTATATATAAAAGAACTTAGAAAAAAATTACAATTAGACTGTATAACTACTATAAGAAATGTAGGATATAAATTGGAGAGAAAATGAAAAAATTAAAGATATTTCCCAAAATGTTCATACAAATATTTTCTGTTCTTGGAATAATAATTATATTAGTTCATTCATTAGTTTTTTTTATCTTTCCTAAAACATATTTGGAGACGAGAAAAGAAAAGATTTATAATATTGCAAATGAAATATCTAGTAATATGAATGGAAAAGAAATAAAATATATAGAACAAACTTTGGAACTTTATTCTAAAAGTAGTGAAATAAAAGCATTTATAAAAGAAGAGAATAATAAGAATGAAATACAAATCAAAGATAATATAAATGTTAATTTAGAAAGTGATAGTAATTCTTTGATAATTGAAGAAAGAGAGATAACGCTTAATGATGGTAAAAAAATAAATCTACAATTTGTTTCTACAGCTGATATGCAAAGAGATGCGAAAGATTTAAGCCTTAAATTTTTACCATATTCATTATTAATATCAATTTTATTTTCTTTAATTTATGCAAAAATAATAAAAAATAATATACAGGAAATAAAAATTGTTACTGATAAAATGATGGAACTTGATAAAGAAACGCGGTTAAAAGTTAATTCTAATGATGAAGTTGGAGAATTAAAACAACAAATTAATGATTTGTATTCTACTTTATTAAGAACAATTGACGATTTGGAATTTAAAAATAAAGAAATTTTAAAATTAGAAAAGTTAAAATATGACTTTTTTAAAGGTGCATCCCATGAACTTAAAACTCCTCTTGCTAGTCTTAAAATAATACTGGAAAACATGAAATACAATATTGGAAAATATAAAGAAAGAGATATTTATATTAATGAATGTATTGAAATCGTTGATAGTTTAACAAAAAATATTTCTCAAATATTATCAGTTCATTCTATAGAAAATTTGAATAATGATGAAGAATATTTGAAAATAAATGATACATTAGAAGACATATTAAAAAAGTATGAAATATTAGCAAATCAAAAGAAAATAACTGTCAATAATTATATATTAGATGAGAATGTTTATATAGGAAAAACAGCTTTAAAGATTATTCTATCTAATTTGATTAGTAATGCGGTAAAATATACTGATGTAAATGGGGTAATTAATATTGGGATAGTTAATGATTGGTTATATATAGAGAATACATACGGTAACAATAAAATTTCGAATATGGATAAAATATTTGATGTTAAATTTGATTTAAATAAGGAAAATAGTAATGGATTAGGCTTATATATTGTAAGTAATATTCTGAATAATTACAATATGGAATATAAAGCATTGCAGAACGAAGAATTTTTTATCTTTAAAATTAAAATATTTTCTTAAACAAGATATAATTCTGCAATAGTTATTGAAAAATAGAGACTTATTATTAGCTATAATGGTCTCATAAATTAAGACAGTTTTTCGGACAGATTTTAATGAATCTGATATACTTAAACCAGTATGAGAGAAAGGATATGCAGTCTGGTCATACTAGATCAGCAAAATCTGTTTTTACTAATATCCGCAAGGATTACATTTTATGATTTATTATATCGTGATTTCAGATTAGGCCGAGATAGACCTTCGTGGAATCTTCGAATACATTGCTTTTGAACTGCAGGCACCAGAAAATGCAAGTGGTCAGCTTGATAGGCTTGAAGCATGTATTATGGATCTTGATCATATGCCTAAGAGATATCGACAATATGAATTGGAACCATGGAAAAGTCGAGGGTTGCGCGTAGCGCCGGTAGACAATTATCTTGTTCTATATATCCCTGATGATGATACACAAGTGGTTACGATTATCCGTGTTATGTATGGTGGACGAGATGTGGATACGCAATTAAACAGATTTATAAAAACAAAATAATTTGAAAGCATCAATCAGAAATGGTTGGTGCTTTTTTCATGTCTGGAGAAATCTGTTTTTTTTATGCCCATTTTTACGGAAGGAGGTATCGACCGTTGCTAACAGAATTATGGGTATTACTGTCGAGATTGGCGGAGATACCACCAAATTACAGACTGCCTTAAAGGGTGTAAACGGTCAGATTAAAAGCACACAGTATTGAATATGCAAAGGATAATATTACTTTTCATATTATGCATCCACCCCTTACACAAACAAAATCGGCTTCTCCATTACCGGTGCCTAATGAATTTAAGGCATCTCCAGAAAAAGTTGGTTATGGTCTTGCGAAACATATTAATTCAAAGAGATACATAATCTGCCATAGTTTCAATCAGAAAATCCAAACAATGGGGTGCTATGTATTCCCTATAAAAATGGGTACTTTACTTTCAAAAATGACAGCCAATGTAGATAAGTAAATAATAGGATTATGTTGATAAAAAGTATGAAAAGAATAAATTCTAGTTTGTCAAAATGCCTCTGCGTAGCCATTTGTGCATAGCGATATACTCTTGCTGGTAGATAATGAGTCTTTAGACTCCAGCACTGGTAATGAGTCCTTATAGGGATAGAATAAACCACCGGCTAAGCAGCTCAATCTGATTTCTATCTGATTTTATAATTTTCCAATCTTTTCACCTTCAAACATGCTATATCCTGTAGGCTTCTTTCTAAATTCAGAAGGTGTGATTCCAAGGCATTTTGTAAATTGCCGGTTGAAGTAAGAACTATACTTAAAACCACATTGGGTTGCAATATCGTCAATTTTGAGATTGGTGTTAGATAGCAATTCTTGCGATATCTTAAGACGATAGTGAAGCAGGTATTCTATACATGTACAATTTAACTGCTGCTTAAAACGCTGGTTAAGTGTGGTTCGATTCAAGTGTACGAGTTCACATAGAGAGCCTAATGTAATATCGTTCTGATAGTTGTCATGAATGTAATCAGTGCAGGTTGTAACCGGATTAGTATTCTCAGATAATTCGTAGAACTTTAACTTACATTGGTCTACATATATGTCAAAAATGCAATTAAGTGTCTGGCGCAGCATTCTTCTGATACGGCAAGTCCAGTAATCATCGCTTTGTGCGTATGTCTCAGCACCAATCATAAGCATTAGTTCATTAATGTGAACATATTGTTGAGGTGTTAAGTAAAAAATGCCTTGAAAATTTCCATGATGCTTTGTAAACATATATAGCATATTTCTATCGTAAACATATTTTTCATCGATTGGAATCGAATCTTCAAGATTTTCAAATTTTAAACATGCTTTTATGTACCATGGATCAAAGTGAAATGCCTTGGCACTTAAATGTGTATGTTCCAGGCATTGAAAATTGTCGTATTGGGATATACATAGTATAGCTGGAGATGTAACTGTTTGAATATGATTATTGATTTTAATAGTTGCATTTCCACAAGAAACCATAATGATAGTACACCTGTTATTCATTGGTAATGATTCCAGTGTATTATAAAAATCAAATTCTATTGGAATTTCTCTTTCTTTATGTCTATCGGTCTGAGGCATATAAATCCTCCTTTAAAAATATATTATCTGCAATTTAAAATTGTAAAAAGTATAAAAATATGCTACGCAAATGACATTGAAAGAATATTTTGCGCAAGTTATACTTGTATATAGTATAAAAGAAATGGAGGAAAATGTCTATATGAAAAGGCTGTTAGTATACAGTAAAAAATATTGGATACAAATGATAGCAGCGGCTATTTCAAGTGTAACTGCATCAATATCTACAGTTATGGTTATCGATATATTAAGGGAAATAATAGATATCATTTCTAAGGGTAATATGATGCAGGAAATCTGGTATATTATTTTGAAAATAATAATTGTGATATGTGTTGGTATTGTATCAAATTATATGTTAGTTGCAATGACAGGTTTTGTCGGTGCTGGATTGTTAAAGGATTTTAGGAATGATGCTGTGAATTCATTGATAAATGCCTCACCGGAATATATCAATCAATGTAATTATGGAGATCTTATGGAGCGAATGACTGAAGATATAGAAGGTCTTGCAGGTTTCATGTCCGGTTATTTTAAAGACTGCCTGTATGTGCCAATTCTTACAGTTGTATATTCAGTATATCTGATTTTTATGAATGCTCCATTGGCAATGATATGTTTATTTCCGCTGGCGATTATGGTGCCGCTAAATGTAAAGTTGCTAAAGCCGATAAAACTTCGTCAGTCTCAGTATGTAAAAGAACTGGGGCTTACTAATAATAATGTGGATGAGGCATTTGCAGGGGCAGAAATAATAAAGTCATATAATATTCAAGAAAAAATGATGAATCGGTATGAAGACGCTCTTTACAAAACATTTAAAACATCTAATGAAACGGATTTGGCTCAGTATAATCTGGAGCCAATATCAAGAGCAATACAGGAAGTCCCTATGGCACTTGCCATTTGTGTTGGCGGTGTACTGGTATTTAGAAATGCAATCACTATGGGCGTGTTAATTGCATATATAAGTATAATTAAAAAATTGATAGAGCCGTTATCAGGCTGTTATCAGTTGGTTGTACGTTCACAGACTGCCTTGGTATCTGTTTTAAGAGTGTTTGACGTTATTGATATTATGCCTGAGGAAGAGCTGTCAGATGGTATGAAGAGTGACGAAATGATAACAGATTTTCCGTTAATCAGCTTTAATGATGTTACATTTGGATATGGGGACGAAAAAGTTTTGATTAATGTGAGTTTTGATGTGAAAAAAGGAGAAAGAATAGCTTTTGTAGGAGAAAGTGGAAGTGGGAAAAGCACAATCATAAAACTGATTTCAAGACAAATATTAAGCAAAAATGGTGGAATATTCTATGAGGGGATAGATTATTACAATTTTACATCAAATGAAATTCGTAAGAAATTGGCACTTATTTCACAGGAAGCAACATTGTTTCCTATGTCTATTGCGGATAATATTCGGATTGGTAATCCTGATGTCAGTAATGAAGAAATAATAATGGCACTTAAAATGTCTGGTTGTGAGGAATTTATTAAAGCGTTGCCAGAAGGAATAGATACAGTTCTTACTGAAAAAGGAAATAATCTGTCAGGAGGGCAAAGACAAAGACTTACTATTGCGAGAGCAATAGTGAAAAATGCACCGATTTTTTTGCTTGATGAACCAACATCTGCCCTCGACCAAGAAACGGAAAATACCATTTGTAAAACATTTGATGAAGTGGCAAGGAATCATACAGTTATTGCCGTTGCACATAGACTTAATACCATTAAGAATTATGACAGGATTTATGTATTAGATCATGGCAGGATTGTAGAACAAGGGACGCATAAGGAGTTACTAAATCAGCAGGGAAGATATTATCAGATGTATCAGGATTACAGTCGAGAGGAGATAGAATAATTGCTATGAAAGATTTAAAAAGATTCTTATCCTATATGGGAAAATATAGATTTGCTTACTGGTTTATTCTAATAACAACATTGATAATGGAATCGTCTTTGCAGATACTTTATTCGTATGTGACAAAAAAGACTCTCAATGCTATTGAATTTCAGAACATGCAGTTATTTCGTACAGCAGTGATTGTATGCGTAGTCATTGTAATATTAAAGTGTTTATTTCCTTATCTTCGGTATTTTCAAATCAGATTGGTTCGTAAAATGGTTTATGAATTGAAGTTGAAGCTGTATGAGAAATTGTTGAACATGAATATGTATTTTTTTAATGATACACATAGTGCAGACGCAATAAAGACATTGAACTGGGATGCTAATTCCCTAAAAGATTCCTGGTTTTCGCATATCTATTGGGTGTTGGGAAAGATTGTAATAGTAGTTTCTTCTATTATTACTATGTACTTTTATAATCGAATGCTGACGTGTATATCATTAATTATTAGTGCATTGACAGCTTTTGTTTCTATTAAGATTAATAAATCTATTAAGAAATATGCGAAAAAGGTTCAAAAGAAATCAACCAAATTGTCCATGTTATTAAGCGATATTATATCAGGTTTTGTTACATTGAAAATGAATTCCGGAACTAAGGTTGTATTAAATTATTTTTATGAGGAAAATGAAGCATCATCCCAATCAGAAAAAGATAGAGTTAAAATGGAGGCATTATTTGAGATAGTTGCATTTCTGCTAGGCATCATTGGAAGTTTTGGAACGATTATTGTGGGGGTATGGCTTGTTTCAGAAGGAAGAGTTGATTATGGTACGCTTATGGCTGTGGTTACCTTGCAGATGGGGGTGAGTAATGCGATGCAAAGACTCGGGAGCTCTATAGCTGCATTGACAATATCACTTGTTCGTGCTGGTCATGTATTTGATTTTATGGAATCAGAAATGGAAGAAGAAATAACATGGTTTACTGCAGGAAATGGTCTTGAGAGAAAAAATATTAATGTACAAAACGAAAGAGATAAGGCTATTGATATATCTAATTTACATTTTTCTTATAATGAAAATGATGAATCAAGAGATAAGAATAAAATGCGTGCTCAGTTAAATTCTAAAAAGATGCAGATAAGTGTAGGTGAGAAAGTTATGATAACCGGCGAATCCGGATGTGGAAAGAGTACATTGCTTAAGTTGATTCAAGGATTTTATCCTGTTGAAAATGGAAAAATTAAAATACTTGGTAAAGATATAAATGAATATTCACTGGCTGAATTAAGAAATGTTATTACATATGTTCAGCAGGATAGTTATTTATTTGAGGGAACAATTGCTGAAAATATTGCATTTGGCTGGAATGAGGAGACTGCTCCGGTAATGGATGTGATTGTCAGTGCAGCGAAAAAAGCACATGCTGATGAATTTATCAAGGATTTGCCAGAAGGTTATAACACTAAGGTAGCTGCGGGTGGGACAAATCTGTCTGGTGGTCAGCGTCAAAGAATATCAATTGCAAGAGCATTTATGAAAGAAGCACCTATTGTTTTGATGGATGAACCTTCATCGGCATTAGATACATATAGTGAAAATGCAGTACTTGAAGCGATGAGCGTATTTATGAAGAAAAAAACAGTAATTATGGTTTCGCATAGAATGACAGGTGCAGAGAAGTTTAATCGTGTGGTAAGGATGGATTAGCAAAGAATTTCATAACAAAATCCTATATCTTTTAGAGGAGTTTACTGTAAGTGGGACTTGACAAAACAGAACCAATATTCTACATTTGATGGCGGAGATTTTATACCCAAAAACAGAGAATATGAATGCACAAATGGAGCTCAACCCTTTGGGGTTGGGCTTTTTCTAATTTTGTGGAAAATCTGAAAACGGCTATTTCTAAAAAGTCAATTATTATTTTGTAATAGAAAATGAACAGAATTATTCACAAAACAGTTTGTACAATATTAACAAATTTTTGGACGCATATAGTCTTGTAAAAGTAGCAGCATGGCAATCGAGTAACATCGGTTGCTTTTTTGTTGCCTATTTTTAGAAATCATCAATTGTCCCGATAGAGTGATTTCCCAAAAACAAAATAAAAAGAGTGGAGGAAATGCAAAGTGAAAGAGTATTCAAAAGGTGTTTATGTGAAATTTAAACCAGAGGATATGTAATATTCCCTGAATGGCCTGATTTGAATCGGGTAATATCTTTACATTCAAAGATTAGTAATAATCTCAATCAGTATGCCAAGAAAGCAAATGAAACAGGGAAGTTATATGAAGAGGATATTGCAGAAATAAAAGAGATGAATAAAGTGCAAACAGAACTTCTGAAAAAGGCGCTTGAAGCAGTTATTCATCTATACGAGGAAGAACCAAAGAAGAGAAAGTGAATTGATAAAAAAGCGTTAGCGTGGCTCTGAGGTTTATCCGCAGTTCAAGGGGATTGGGGGCACAAGACGTCCGGTGGACATCTGCTCTGTGCGAACCGGAGTGGAACGGAGATTTCCCCAACAAGCAAAAATGCATCGGTATATACCGGTGCACTGCTTGCCAATTTGCAAAACTAGGAATGAAGGAGAGAATAAGACAATGGAAAATGTAACTTTTGATTATAAGTTTTACAGGATACCTAAGA
>OGMB01000259.1_pt1 | contig 31033 bp, 26 predicted proteins | sample 1573001 | NCBI WGS metagenome assembly OGMB01 (sample SAMEA2581921, study PRJEB24529) | metagenome | biome: Human gut stool | place: China | collected 2011
GAAAAGTTAATTGTCGGCAGAAAAAAGTAGTCCGCCGATACAATCCCGGCAAACGTCTATTGTTTTTGCCGTTTCCGGAAGCGCCGCCTACTTTTGTAAAGGTAAAACATAGAAATCAGGAAATATGATAAACGTAAGAAGATTGACAGTGATAACACTCTGCGTAGCAAGCGCCTGTGTCGGCAGCACGACACTGCGGGCACAGGACGCCGCTCCCATTGCATCGCAAGAGTTAACGGCATCCGATGCCGCTCCCGAAGCTGCCGTCGAGGCTCCTGACGAAGTGAAGGCCGAGGAACAGGCGCAGGCCAAGCCTGAAGCTCAGGTCGAGTCCCGGCCCGCCGAAGACCTCAAGCCCGCAGAGGATCTCTTCGCAGGCATGGACGTCGGCGCCTCTGAACTCGTTCAGGTCGAGACGACGGCCAAGGCCGAGCCCTCCGACTACGTCGAGGCCCAGCCGCGCGGCCGCAAGCCCGTTCATCAGGCCGTTGAAGCCGCCGAAGAGCCGCTCGTGCAGATCGAAACCCGATCTGCCGAGGCTGAAGCCCCCAAGACGGAAGCCGACCTGCTGAAGAGCCCCGAGCACATGGCCGACGTGGCCCAGCTCATTACGGAAAGCTTCGAGAAATCCGACCGCCGTCCGCGCCGCTCCCGTCGCAGCAAGGTCAAGCCGGACGAAACAGTGAAGACCCACCTGAAGCCGATCGCCGAAGCCGTCGCCGGCATCGTCGCCGAGCCCGATCCGCTCGGGAAGATCGCCGTCACCGCCAAGGCCCTTGAGACCAAGGAGGAAGAGGCGGGAAAGGTTCAGGTTCAGGCTGAAGCTGTCGAACTCAAGGCCGAGGCTGTCGAAGCCGCTGCAGAATCCGCTGTTGAAGCCGCACCCGTCGTCGAAGCCGCTCCCGCTGTCGGGACCGAAGCCGTCGTGCACGCGCCGCTCATGGGCGACGTGGCCGAGGGCCTCGAAGCCAACCTCGCCCGCGCTGGCCTCGAGCAGGTGCACACCAAGCCCGAGCTCGTGACCTTCAAGGGCTACGACGTCGTCCGCTACAGCGGCCGCCCGATGCCCGTCAAGGCTGAAGGCGAGACCGAGGGCCCGCTCGAACAGGTTCATACCCGTCCCGAGCTCTGCCGCCCCGTCGTCTACGAGGCCGTGCGCTATCCCGGTCGTCCCTATCAGGCTCCTGCTGCTCTCAACGAAGAGCCGCTCGTGCAGGTTCACACCCGCGAGGCCTGATGAGCCCTGATGACTGACCCCGGTCAGAGCCCACAAGGGCGCCGAACGCTTCAAGGCGTGCGGCGCCCTTTTTCTTCTACAATCATCTTCATCTTCACCTCTGTCTCCCGCACCATGTCGTCCTACCGAGGCCGTTTTGCCCCCTCTCCCACAGGCGCCCTTCATGCAGGCAGTCTTGTCGCTGCCATGGCAAGCTTTCTCGATGCGCGCGCCCACGACGGCGTCTGGCTCGTTCGCATCGAGGACATCGACCCGCCCAGGGACATTCCGGGCGCAGGCGAACACATCATCCGCACCCTCGCAAGGCTCGGCCTTGCATCGGACGAGCCCGTTCTCTGGCAGCACGACAGACACGAAGCATATCAGGCGGCCCTCGATCGCCTGATCGCCCAAGGGCGCGTATACGGCTGCGCCTGCTCCCGCAAGGAAGTTGCCCTTCGGGCCGCCGAGCTTGGTCTTCCCGCCGGCGTCTATCCCGGCACATGCCGCTTGGGAACGCACGGTCGCCCCGTGCGCGCCATGCGTTTTCTGACGACTTCAGGAACCACCACCTTCACCGACCGCCTTTGCGGCGACTTCACACAGGACGTTGAACACGAAGTCGGCGACTTCGTGCTCAAGCGTGCGGACGGCCTCTGGGCCTATCAGCTCGCCGCCATCGTCGACGACATACATCAGGGCGTCACCGACGTGGTGCGCGGCGCCGACCTGCTCGACAACACGCCTCGTCAGATCCAGCTCATCGAGGCGCTCGGTGCCCAAGCTCCCCGCTACATGCATCTGCCCTTGGTACTCAACCCCGAGGGACAGAAGCTCTCTAAGCAGCAGGGAGCAACGCCCCTTGATGAAGACGATCCACTCGGCGAACTCGAGCGTGCATGGATGCACCTCGGATTCGACAGACTTGGTGCAGACTCGATTCATGCCTTCTGGGATGCGGCGCTCCCCCTCTGGAAGTCGAGGCACGCCGTCCCGTAATGCCTCCGAAGAAGGCGCAGATGCGACAAAAGGCGGCGCTCTCAAGAAGAGCAACCGCCTTTTGAAAGGAAATCGTGGTGACGATCAGCGGATGATGCGCGGCGCCGCCGAAGCCATGCGGGCCATGGCCGAGTCGTCCGGGTGCGCATGCTCCTCAAGCATACGGTCCATCGTCTCGTCGCTTTCGTCCTCTTCATCCTCGCTCACGATGCGGTCTGCGATAGACAGGAAGCCCGGCACGACGACATTGTCGTCGCCCACGGCATCCTCGTCGGAAGGTTCGGCGACTTCCGTCACCTTCACCTCGAACTGAAGCGCCATGCCTGCGAGCGGATGATTGGTTTCGAGCACCGCCATGCCATCGGCAATGTCGGTCACGTGCCAGCGTCGGCCGTCATTGGCCTCGCCGGGCACGCCCTCGAAGACAAGACCACGGACCACGGTCTCGGGGTTGCCCAGACGTTCAACCGGCACCATGACGAGCGAATCGGGATCGTATTCCCCGAAGGCATCCTCGGGCTCAAGCTTGATGAAGAAGCCTTCGCCGGGGAAGCGGCCCTCAAGCGCAGCCTCGAGCTTCGGGAAGATGTCGCCGTGCCCGTGCAGATAGGTGAGCCCCTCGGGGCCCGATTCCTCAAGAATCTTTCCGGACATGTCCGCCATGCGAACGGACAGGGTTACGAGCATGTCTTTCTTGACGGCAAGCGCCATGTTTTCACTCCCAGCCGCACTCGGCATACCGCCAATCTCGCTCGCTTCAGCCCGTTGGCCGTGAGACGCCGGGGCGCAGCAGCAGGTACAGCATCAGAAAAATATTTGCGCCCGGACACATCACGAACAGTGCCCAGGCCCCCGAATGACCGGCATCGTGCAGCCTGCGCGCCGCGGACACGGTCATGAAGATAAGAATGAGATTGATGAGGAGAGGATAGACGAAGCGGCCGATCCACGTCAGCATCTCGTCGCTGATGAACTCGGCGTCGGCTATCGGATTGATCATGAGCCAGAGAAAAAGCCCCGCCAGAAGCGCGCCCGTCGTCTCCTGGGCGTAAAGCCTCCTCCCGCTTCGGAACTGCGGGCAGAATCCCATGGCGAGCCTGCTCCAGCGCATGATGCCCCGCCTCAGAGCCCCTCGAGGATCTGCACCCATCGCACGAACGCAGACTGGGTGAGACGCCCCTCGTTGCGCGCGGCAACAAGCCCCGCCCTGACGGCGGCAACCTCCCCCTCACGGCTTTCAGGCGAAGCTTCCATGCGCGCCTTCGCTCCTGCGATGAGATCGGAGGCCCAGTCTTCGGCCTCGGCACTCATGCGTTCGCGAATGATCGTGCCCTCCAGATCGGGCCCCGGCTCCACGACCTCGCCCTCAAGCGTCTCGCGCACTTCGCGCGCAGGACACCTGACGGTGTCGCTCCGTTCGGTTCGACGCACGGGCGCGGCATCCCTCACCGTCATCACGGCAAGCGGATCCGGACCGAAGCGGTTGAGCCCCTTCTTGCCCGGCATCAGACCGAGGATGACGAGCACGATGATCTGAAGGCCTGGCACGATCAGAAATACCGCCGCAACGGCCCCATAGCTGATGTCGTGCAGCCGGCGCACGACGGCCGACACCAGAAAGGCGGCCAGAAAGAGGAGCCACCCCCATATGAGAAGATCGAGTCCCTTCTGCGCGGCGCCTCCGCCCGCAAGGCTCGAAAGCGAATCGAGCGCCAATCCGCCTGCCGCCGCAAGCACGGCCAGCGCCGCAAGCGTGCGCCAGTAGGCACCGCGGCTCGCACGTCCCTTGAAGGACAGAGAGAGGATCTCATTGACGGCCACACTCATCGTTCATCAATCCCTGAAGGCAAGGGTCCAAAACTTGAAAAGCCCCGGAGGACCTCTACGAGAGAGTCCGGATCCGAGGCTTTGAACGCACCTGCGGCAAGCCGCAGGCCGGATGCGCCTTTCGGCGGTCAGCGGAGCTGCTCGGCGAGAAGCGTCAGGATGCTTCCGGCGGAACCGGTCGTATCGGCGCCACCATCGGCACCGAGCACCTGAATGCGTGTCACGGAGCCTTCATCGCCCAGATGGATGCGGTATTCGGGCGCCTCAATGGCCTCGTCGGAACCGAAGACACGCTTGAAGAAACCGCGTTCGGACTTGACCTTGGCTTCATAGGCGGGGTCAAGGTAGCGGACGATGAAGTTGCCGGCGGCACGGTCGCGGTCGACAAGCTCAAAGCCCATGCGGTCGATGAGGAGACCCGTGGTGCGCCAGGCGCGGTCAAACGGCTCCTTGAGGACGACTGCCTCAAGCGTGCCGTCGGCAGCCTTCACGACATCGCTGCGGGACTCGCGCTTGGTGATGTCCTCAACAACGGCCGCATCGGCCTTCTTGATCGGCAGAGCATCGGGATTGAACTCCTCGTCGATGCGGATGGCCAGACGCTGAAGCATTTCGGCCTCCATCGTCGGATCGGAGGGACCGGGCTGCCAGACCGTGGAGTCGCTCTGAGAGCCGGTGACGACCTCAACCATCGAACGATGCGTCAGGAAGATGTCACTCGTGCCGTCGTCATTGCGCTCGATGCGGCAACGGTACTGATCGCGTTCGCCCGTGGAGTAGGCGAAGTCGAGCACCTTGCCGATCGTGCCGCGGATGATGTCCTGCGGGAGCTTGGCCTTGTTTTCGGCCCATTCGGTCTCAAGGTAGCCGGTCTTGGCGTCCTGACGATGAATCGTGAGGCCGACGCTCGGCCAGAAGTCTGTGACGACGGTCCAGAGCGGCTCGGCGTCGGCGTTGACGCGAAGCCAGCGCTCGTTGCCGTCGCGCATGAGCTTGGCAACGACCGTGCGCTGCACGATGGAGCCGCGCTCCTGAGTGGCTTCGCCTGCGACCTGAGCCCTTGCCATCTCGGTGTTGGCACTGACGACGCCCGGACGGGACGGCACCTCGAAGCGGTTTTCATTGGCGACAGGCGCAAGATCAGGCGGCACTTCGAGATTGGCACGCGTATTGGAGGCTTCGTACTGAACCTTGTCGTCCGTAAAGTTGATGCCGAGAGCCGAGCAGCCGCCAAGGACCAACAGAGCAGGACAGAGAGCGGCGGCACGCAGCGTACGCTTATTCATCGGGGTAATCCTTTGCTAGAGAAACCAATGCGGAACCGTGCGTCGAACACAGGCCGGGAAGGCCCCGTCCGGAATAGCTCCGCGAAAAAACGTCTCCGCCGTGCGAAGACCTCCGGCCGCAGGGCGGCCGACAATATCTTGAAGAGTTTAGCAAACTTGACCGCCTCAAGGCGCTTTTGAAAGCGGCCGATTGCGGTAATTACGGAGGTCCGCCCTCAGATACCGAGCCCCGCCTCAAGCGGTGCGGCGTAGCACTCCGCAGGCGCATGCTTCATGAGGACGATTCTCGCGACGCACGTGTCGGCGGGAGTGAGTCCCTCCTCGTAAGCGACGACTCGCGCATCGGCAGGAGCCAGGCGAATGAGCTCCCCCTCCGTCAGATAGTGGTCGGGATTGCGCGGATGCTCCCAGATCATCATGTTGGCTTCCGTGAAGGTCTCCATGATGAGGACGCCGCCCGGCATCAGGCTATCCCAGTAATGCGGAAAGTGCGGCCTGTGCAGGTAGTTTGTCACGACGATGCCCGCAAACCGCTCCGCCTCCCAAGGCCAGGGCTCACCCTCGAGATCCCTGCACTCGAGCGTCACATTCGGGAGCTCCGCAAGGGCCTCGACGCCCGTCAGGTCGATGTCGCAGGCAAGAACCCTGCGGCCCTCAAGAGCCAGAAGCGCCGTATGCCTTCCGGGCCCGCAAGCCACGTCCAGCACCTCGCCCTGACGGGGCAGCAGGTGCTTCCAGCTAAGCACCCAGGGCGAAGGCCTCGTGAAGCATTCGGAATAGTCGTTGCGCGCCATGGCACCTCCCGTCACAGCACGAGCTCGACGAGCCAGCGTCCCGCCTCGAGGAAGGGACGGGCGAAGAACCCGAGGCCGCCGCCCGCCATCAGCACGACGAGGATCACCATGCCGTAGGGCTCGATCCTGTCCAGAAGGCTCCTGCCGCTCGAGGGCAGAAGTCCCCTCAGGATGCGGCCGCCGTCGAGCGGCGGAATCGGAATGAGGTTGAAGGCCATCAGCATCAGGTTGACCGAGATGCCGGCCGCGCACACGCTGATCACAAACCGCTCGGAGATCCCGAGCATCACGACGAGCTTGAGCACCACGGCCCAGGCGATCGCCTGCAAAAGGTTGGAGGCGGGCCCCGCAAGCGCCGTGAGCATCATGTCGCGGTTGAAGTGCCTGAAGTAACGCGGATTGATCGGCACGGGCTTAGCCCAGCCGAAGACGAAGCCCGCGCCGCCCGTGAGAGCGGACATCAGGACAAGCACCCCGGGCACGAGCACGGTGCCGACGGGATCGATGTGGGGAACGGGATTGGCCGTCACGCGGCCGAGAATCCAGGCGGTGTCGTCGCCAAGCTTCTTCGCCGCCCAGCCGTGCGCGGCCTCATGGAGCGTGATAGCGAAGATGAGCGGAATGGCGTAGACGCAGATGATCTGAATGGCGTTTTCAATCATGGAAGGAGCAAAGGCTTCGGGGTGCAGTGGAAAGACTGCGCCCGGATGGATTTACGGAAGGGGTTCAATCGTGAAAGTCTGCCACAAACCCGCGCCGTGCACGCCGACCGACCCGCGTAAATGTCGACAGACTGTTTGAAAACGTGTCAACGGCGACGCGGAATGATGCGCCAGACGGGCGTGAGATCCTCGGGAATCTGCGGCTGCGTGCCGGGCATGGGACGCACGGTGCCGGGCGCATGCCAGTCGGAGCCCGAACTCGCGAGCGGCGCGCGACGTCCGCAAAGAAGACGTCCGCATCACGAGACTGGGATCCTGAGCAGACCTCAATCGCCTCGCCGCCCGCTTCCCTGAAGGCCTTGAGAAACTCGTCGAGCATCCAGGACTCGCTGAAGCTGTAGCGTCCGGGATGTGCAATGACCGCGACGCCGCCCGAATTGTGGATGACGTCGACCACTTCGGCGAGTCCCGGCCAGTCGATGTCGACGCAACAAGGCCTCCCCGTCTTGAGAAAGCGGTCGAAGGCCTCCTGATACTCCTTCACGACGCCCTCCTGCATGAGCCAGCGTGCGAAGTGAGTGCGGGAAAGGTTGTCCTTGTTGTCGGCAAGCGAAAGCGCGCCCTCATAGGCGCCGCGTATGCCGTAGAGCTGCTCGAATCGTTCGCCGATAAGGCGGCCGCGCCGGTCGCGCTTGGTGCAGATGCTGCTGAAGAATGCGTCGATGCCTGGCGCATCAGGATCGACTCCGAGCCCCACGATGTGCACGACGCGTCCTCCCCATCCCGTCGAGATCTCCACGCCGGGAATGAACCCGACGCCGAGCTCCTCGGCGGCGGCCGATGCCTGCCTGACGCCGTCCATCGTATCGTGGTCCGTCAGCGCCATGAGCTCCACGCCGTTTGCATGCACGAGACGCACGAGGTCGGCGGGCGAAAGCTTCCCGTCGGAAACATTGGAGTGCATGTGCAGGTCGATGATCATCAGAAGAGCCTTGCGCGGGAAGTACGTAGTAATTTTTTGATTATACGGCCGCGCGTTCAGGACCGCTTGAGGCGGACATGGTATTCGGCTCACTTGAAAAGGCGTCCCCTTGCCCCCATATAAAGCGTATTGCTTCAATTGCGCGCGGGCCCGCTCCGGCCGCGGCGGGCGCATGATCCCGCCTGCGCCGCCCGCACTGCGCGCGAACACACAGGAATTCATATGGACGCCCTTCAGAAACTGCTTTTCCAGCGTGCCGCCGTCCGCGGCGAGACCGTCGTGCTTCACGACGAATTCAGCCGCTCGGTCGAGCATCAGCATCTGCCCCTCGCCGTTCGCCGCTTGGCGGGCGAAGTGACGGCCTCCGCACTTCTTGCGGCAGCCGCCCTCGAGTTTGACGGCACGGTGCTTCTGCAGATTGCGGGCGACGGTCCCATCAAGCTACTCGTGGCGGAAGTCCGTCCCGGCCTCCTCTTCCGCGTCTCCGTGACGATGCGAGAGGACGCTGGCGAGATCAGCGCCGACGCAGGCATGACCGAACTCGTCAATGCAGGCGGCCGCGGTCGCTGCGCGCTCATTCTCGACCAGACGGGGCGCGATCCCGACACCCAGCCCTATCAGGGCGTGGTGAGTCTTGCAGGTGAAACCTTCGCCGAAGCCATGACGAACTACTTCGCGACGAGCGAACAGGTCGAAACGAAGATCAAGCTCGCAAGCGACGAATCCGGCGTCGGCGGTCTGATGCTGCAGAAAATGCCGCTTCTCGGCGGCAAGGCCCTTCCCGAGGACTTCGACGAGGAAGGCTGGCAGCGTCTCAAGATCTTCGCCGACACCGTCAAGAGCGAAGAGCTTCTCACGCTCGATCCCGAAGAGATCAACCGCCGTCTCTTCTGGGAGGAATCCCCGAACGTCACGCTCGAAGCCAGGCCCGAATTCAAATGCCGCTGCTCCGACGAAGGCGTGAGGAGCATGATCCTTTCTCTGGGCCGGGAGGAGGCCGAAGCCATCATCGCCGAACGCGGCTCGATCGACATCCCCTGCCACTTCTGCGGTCAGGTACGCTCCTTCGACAGCGCTGATGTTGCCTCTCTTTTCGCGGGCGCTCCCGCCCAGCCCAGAACGCTCAACTGATCAGGTCTTTCAGGGAGGAAAGCTTCACTTTCCTCCCTACTTCACGAGCAAAGAAAAAACGCACGGTCCGATTGCGGCGGATCGTGCGTTTTTTTCTTGCCTTACTGGCGCTTCGTGCGGGACGGAGGCGCGCGAAGGTTCTTGGGCGCATGGTAGAGGTCGGCGCGCTTCGCGGAGAACGTCGGCGCGGAGCCCGGCTTGATGTTGGGAGAGCGGTAGTCAGGCATGCTCGCGAGCTCGCGGGCCCTCTGCTCATATTCTCCCGGCGTCTCAAGGCGGAAAAGCACCTCGTCGTCCTTCACCATGTAGAGCTCCCTGCGGGCGCGCTCCTCAATGGCGTCCCTGCGGTGCTCAAGCGAATAAAGCTCTGCGCCCAGAGCCTCGTTGCGGTCCTGCTGAACGCGGTTGGCCTCATTCTGAAGCGCGAGCGCCTCCTCAAGCTCGGCGGCACGAAACCATGCGCCGCCAGGCCCGAAGAGCTGGAACCCCACGACGCAGATGCCTGCCGCCAGCACGAGCATGAAGATGCGCGTCATCGCTTCAAGGCGTCCGTCTTACTTGCGAAGGCAGTAGAAGGCGTCGCGGCCGGGATACTGAGCCACTTCGGCGAGGTGTTCCTCGATGCGAAGAAGCTGGTTGTACTTGGCCATGCGGTCGGAGCGACTCATGGAACCGGTCTTGATCTGACCGGCGTTGAGACCAACGGCGATGTCGGCGATCGTGCTGTCTTCCGTCTCGCCCGAGCGGTGGGAGACGACGGCGGTGTAGCCCGCGCGCTTGGCCATCTCAATGGCTTCAAACGTTTCGGTAAGCGTACCGATCTGGTTGACCTTGATGAGGATGGAGTTCGCAACCCCCTTTTCAACGCCTTCCTTAAGGATGGCGGGATTCGTCACGAAGAGGTCGTCACCCACGAGCTGGACGCGCTTGCCGAGAGCGGCCGTGAGCTTGGCCCAGCCTTCCCAGTCGCCTTCAGCCATGCCGTCTTCGATCGAGATGATCGGGTACTTGTTGACCCAGTCCTCGAGAACAGCGATCCATTCCTCGGCCGTGAGGGCCTTGCCAGAGGACTTCTTCATGACGTACTTGCCGTCTTCGAAGAATTCGCTCGAGGCGCAGTCGAGACCGATCATGATGTCCTTGCCTGCTTCAAAGCCGGCAGCCTTGATGGCTTCGAGGATGAGCTCGATGGCTTCTTCATGGCTTTCGCACTTGGGGGCGAAGCCGCCCTCGTCACCGACGGCCGTGGACATGCCGCGGGAGTTGATGATCTTCTTGAGGGCATGGAACGTCTCGGCACCGTAGCGAAGGGCTTCACGGAAGGACGGAGCGCCCACCGGAATGATCATGAACTCCTGCAGGTCGAGGTTGTTGTTGGCGTGAGCACCGCCGTTGATGACGTTCATCATCGGGACGGGCATCTGGAGGGCACCCATGCCGCCGAAGTAGCGGTAGAGCGGCATGCCGGCCTCTTCGGCGGCGGCGCGGGCCACGGCCATGGAGACGGCGAGGATGGCATTGGCGCCGAGGCGGCCCTTGTTTTCGGTGCCGTCGAGCGCAATCATCGTGCGGTCGATGTAGGCCTGGTCGGAGGCCTCAAGGCCCATGAGGGCGTCGGCGATTTCGCCGGAGACGTTGGCGACGGCGGTCAGCACGCCCTTGCCGCAGTAGCGCTTCGGATCCTTGTCGCGAAGCTCGAGAGCCTCGCGCACGCCCGTGGAGGCGCCGGACGGCACGGCGGCGCGGCCCATGGCGCCGCTTTCGAGCCAGACTTCGGCTTCAACGGTCGGATTGCCGCGGCTGTCGAGAACTTCACGGCCGATCACATCAATAATTGCGCTCATCTTTTGTCCTTTCGTTTGGATGAAAAAGGGATGTCAAGGAAAGAAGATTCCCGCGGTTCGACGACGTTGCGTGCGGATCGCGGGCACATCAGAATATTTTACCCGTTGATCGTATCTTCAAGGAAGGGGCGGGCCTTCACGAGGCGGTCGATCTCCACAAGGCTCACAAGGAGCTCACGCATGCGGCCGAGCGGAACGAGGTTGGGACCGTCGCTCTTGGCGGAGGCGGGCGTCGGATGGGCTTCCATGAAGAGGCCGGAGACGCCCGCTGCGACCGCAGCTCGCGCGAGCACGGGAACGAACTGGCGCTGACCGCCGGAGCACGTGCCGTTGCCGCCGGGAAGCTGCACGGAATGTGTAGCGTCGAAGACCACGGGGGCCGTCGTCTGGCGCATGATCGCAAGGCTTCGCATGTCGGACACGAGGTTGCCGTAACCGAACGAGGCGCCGCGCTCGCAGACCGTGAAGACGTCGGGGTCAAGGCCTGCAGCCGAGGCGGCCTCACGGGCCTTCTCGACGACGTTGAGCATGTCGCCCGGTGCAAGGAACTGGCCCTTCTTGATGTTGACGGGCTTGCCAGAAACTGCGCAGGCGCGGATGAAATCCGTCTGACGGCAGAGGAAGGCGGGCGTCTGGAGCATGTCGACGACGGAGGCGACGACGGGGACCTCTGCTTCGGTATGCACGTCGGTGAGAACGGGCACGCCGACCTTCTCGCGAACGGCGGCGAGAATGCGAAGGCCCTCGTCCATGCCGGGACCGCGGAAGGAATGGGCGGACGTGCGGTTCGCCTTGTCATAGCTCGCCTTGAAGAGATACGGAATGCCGAGCTCGTCCGTGATCTCCTTCATGGCGGAGGCGATGTCGACGGCCATCTGCTCGCCCTCGAGCACGCAGGGGCCGGCGATCAAGAAGAACGGGCGGTCGAGCCCGATGTCAAAGCCGCAGAGCTTCATGTTTGTTGTCCTCTTGCAGGAGGGCGCGCCCCGGAAAAGTCGTCCAGACAAGACGGCGCCCGAAATGAAAAAGGCAGCCCCACGAACTGCAGTGCCCGTTGAGCTGCCTTGCGTCTAGGTCGGATCAGTCCGGCTTAGGCCTGAGCCTTCTTTTCATCGGCGTGCGCGATCGCGGCCTCAATGTAGGCCTTGAAGAGCGGATGGCCGAAGCGGGGGCTCGACGTGAATTCCGGATGGAACTGGACGGCGAAGAAGAAGGGATGGCCCGGGAGCTCCATCATTTCGGGGAGGTGCTCCGTCGGAGTCTTGGCGGAAATGACCATGCCCTTTTCCTCGAACTGGGCCACATAGGCGTTGTTCACCTCATAGCGGTGACGATGGCGTTCAGCCACGACGTCGCCGTAGATCTTGTGGGCGAGCGTACCCTTTTCGACGGGAACTTCCTGACGGCCGAGGCGCATCGTGCCGCCGAGGTCGGACGACTCGTCGCGCTTCTGGACGCTGCCCGTGCGGTCCTTCCACTCGGTGATGAGGGCGACGACGGGATGGGCCGTGTCGGGATCGAGCTCGGTGGAGTTGGCTCCGCCGAGACCGCACACGTGACGGGCGAACTCGATGACGGCCATCTGCATGCCGAGGCAGATGCCGAGGAACGGGATCTTGTTTTCACGGGCGAACTCGATGGCCTTGATCATGCCTTCCGTGCCACGCTTGCCGAAACCTCCCGGGACGAGGATCGCATCGACGTCCTGAAGGATCTTCTCGGCGCCTTCCTCTTCGATCTGGCCGGCGTCGACGTAGCGGATCTTGACGCGGGTCTCCGTGCGGATGCCGGCATGGATCAGCGCTTCGTTGAGGGACTTATAGCTGTCGGCGTAGTCGACGTACTTGCCGACCATGGCGACCGTGACCTCGCGCTGCGGGTTCTTGATGCGACGGACGATGTCCTCCCAGGCGGAGAGATCGGCGGGCTTCGTCTCAAGGCCGAGCTTCTTGCAGACGAGGTCGTCAAGATGCTGGGCGTGGAGCATGAGCGGCACTTCGTAGATCGTGGAGGCGTCGGCGACGCTGATCACGCAGTCCATCGGCACGTTGGAGAAGAGCGAGATCTTGGCGCGCTCGCCTTCCGGGATCATGTGCTCGGCGCGACAGAGGAGCATGTCGGGATAGACGCCCTCTTCGCGGAGCTTCTGAACGGAGTGCTGGGTCGGCTTCGTCTTGAGCTCGCCGGCGGACGGAATCCACGGGCAGAGCGTCAGGTGGATGAAGCAGGTGTTGTTGCGGCCCACGCGGAAGGACATCTGGCGGACGGCCTCGACGAACGGCAGGGACTCAATGTCGCCGACCGTACCGCCGATTTCAACGACGGCCACGTCGGGCTTGCCGTCAAAGGTGCTGGCGGCGCCGCGCTGGATGAACTCCTGAATTTCGTTCGTGATGTGCGGGATCACCTGAACGGTCTTGCCGAGGTATTCGCCGCGACGTTCCTTGCGAAGCACGCTCTCGTAGATCTGACCCGACGTGAAGTTGTTGGGCTTGTGCATCTTCGTGGAGATGAAGCGTTCGTAGTGACCGAGATCGAGGTCGGTTTCCGCCCCGTCTTCCGTCACAAAAACTTCACCGTGCTGGAAAGGCGACATCGTGCCCGGGTCGACGTTGATATACGGATCGAGCTTGATCATGGTCACCTTCAGACCACGAGATTCCAGAATAGCCGCTAACGAAGCGGCGGCGATGCCCTTGCCGAGAGAAGAGACAACGCCGCCGGTCACAAATACGTACTTGGTCATGAAGAAGAGCCCCACGCAAGGAGGTACAGGAAAAAATTAAAGCCGAGATTATACCTGAAGTTCGGCATACCGCCCGAAAAACGTCTCCGCTTCCGCGCCGCCTCCGAATCAGGCCGATTATTCATTGTACGAGAATTCTCCCGACGCCGACACGACTTTTTGCCGGGACTCCCGAAGGGCTTCCCCGCCCGGCCTACGCGTACGGAGGAAGCCCTCGGGCTCAGAGAAGCTTCTCCGCATCGAGCACGGGCGCCGCAGGCGCGGCCCTCGGATCGTCGAAGTCCGCGCGGCAGGCGGCCTCGAACTCCGCATAGCGGCAGACCTCGCACTCTTCGTCGCTGCCGCGAAAGTCCCACTCGGGCTGCACGGTGACGTGGTCGATCTGGAACTCCTCATGAAGCTGCCTGCGCAACACGTCGAGGATCTTGGGCCAGCACTCGGGGCTTTCGATGTGCACGTGGCACTGGATGGCGCCGTGACCGGGGCTCATCGTCCAGACGTGCAGGTCGTGCACGCGGTTGACGCCTGGGATAGCCTCGATCGTGCGACCGACGCTGAAATAGTTGACGCCTTCAGGCACGCTGTCAAGAAGAACGCGCGTCGAGTCGCGGAGGATCTCCCAGGTTGCATGCAGAAGCAGGCAGCAGACGACGAGCGAGAGAATCGGGTCGGCAATCGTCGGACCGCCGAAGTAGATGACGGCGCCCGCGACGATGGCCGCCACGGAGCCGAGCAGGTCGCCCATCACGTGCAGAAGCGCCGCGCGCGTGTTCATATTCTTGCGGTCTCGGGAGAGGGACCAGGCAACGAGAATGTTGATCACCAGGCCCACAGCCGCGATCGCCATGACGGAAAGGCCGGAGACGGGTTCGGGCGTCATGATGCGCGAGACGGCCTCGAAGAAGATCCATCCCACGACGCAGAGCATCACGAGACCGTTAATGAAGGCGGCGAGCACCTCGACGCGGCCGTGACCAAAGGAGTGGTCGTCGTCCGCCCCCTTCTGGGCGATCTTGTTGGCAACTAACGCGAAAAGCAGGCTCGCCGAGTCGGTCACCATGTGCCCGGCGTCGCCGATCAGGGCAAGAGAATTGCCCCAGAGGCCGCCCACAAGCTCAATAATGGAGAAGGTGAACGTGAGCGCAACCGCGAAGCCCAGCACGCTCGTCTTCGTCTTTTCGGCTGCATGAAGCCAGTGGCTGTCTCCTCGGCCGTGACTCGAGAACTCGGAGTTGGGCTCGGGCTTTTGAAGAACGTCGTCGAAATGCTTCTGTTCGGACATGATGAATGGTGCCGTTGTTGACCTCTGCTGCGCGCAGACAAGCGCAAGGCCCGGACATCCTCAGGGCTGTCCGGGCCTTTGTTCTGATTTGAGACGGATTATAAAGCCTCCGCCTCCCTCAGGCATGCCCTTGGGCGGCGACAGGACTTACTTGCCGGTGAGCATCGCCACCGACCCGCTGCCCGCGAGAAGACCCGCGCTGGCGTAGATGCCGAGCTTGGCACGCGTGTCCGTGATGTCGAGGTTGCGCATCGTGAGCTGACCAATGCGGTCGACGGCGGTGAACATCGAGTCGCCCTTCTCCATCGTGAGGCGGGACGGTTCGTACGTCAGGTTCGGGCTCTTGGTGGAGACGATCGTATAGTCATTGCCGCGGCGCAGCTCGATCGTCACTTCGCCGGTGACGGCACGGGCGACCCAGCGCATGGCGCTTTCGCGGATCATCAGCGCCTGACTGTCGAACCAGCGGCCCTGATAGAGGTAGCGGCCGAGCTTGATGCCGTTGATGCGGTATTCGGCGATCGTGTCTTCATTGTGGATGCCGGTGACGAGGCGTTCGTAGGCAAGGAAGAGAAGCGCCATGCCCGGAGCTTCATAGATGCCGCGGGACTTGGCCTCGATGATGCGGTTCTCGATCTGGTCGGACATGCCGAGACCGTGACGGCCGCCGATGCGGTTGGCCTCTTCCATGAGTGCGACGGGATTCGAGAACTTCTGCCCATTGATGGCGACGGGAACGCCCTCCTTGAATTCAACCGTGACCGTTTCAGGCTTGACTTCAACGTCGTCGCGCCAGAAGGCGACGCCCATGATCGGCTCGACGATCTTCATGCTGGAATCGAGGCTTTCCAGGTCCTTGGCCTCATGCGTGGCGCCGAGCATGTTCGAGTCGGTCGAGTAGGCCTTCTCGGCGCTCATGCGGTAGCTGAAGCCCTCCTTCTGAAGGAAGGCAGACATTTCGGCGCGGCCGCCGAGCTCGCTGATGAACTGCACGTCGAGCCAAGGCTTGTAGATCTTGAGGTTCGGGTTGGCAAGAAGACCGTAGCGGTAGAAGCGCTCGATGTCGTTGCCCTTGTACGTGGATCCGTCACCCCAGACGTTGACGCCGTCCTCACGCATGGCGGCGACGAGCATCGTGCCCGTCACGGCGCGGCCGAGCGGAGTGGTGTTGAAGTAAAGCTGGCCTGCCGTCGAGATGTGGAAGGCGCCGGACTGAATGGCGGCGATGCCTTCGTTCACGAGCTGTTCGCGGCAGTCGATCAGGCGGGCGTTTTCGGCGCCGTACTCCATGGCGCGACGCGGAATGGCTTCATAGTCAGTTTCGTCGGGCTGGCCGAGGTTGGCCGTGTAGGCGTAAGGCAGAGCGCCCTTGTTCTTCATCCAGCGAAGAGCAGCGCTCGTATCGAGGCCGCCGGAAAAGGCAATGCCGACTTTCTGGCCGACGGGAACGCTTTGAAGGATCGTTTCAGACATGTTTTGAGTTTCTTGTGAGTTCGTGTTGTTGTTTACCCAGCAACCTGGGGCCTGTGGCGATGATTATCCGCTCTCTCAGCCCCGCCTGCCGCCTCCGAACGCCACTATGTGAAACTTTTTGAAGAGTCCTCAAACAGCTTGAGGAGTTGTACCTAGACGGTCTGAGAACGACAGACAAATGGTCGACATATGACCGCATTTGTCCGCCTTAGCAACAAAAAACACCTGCAGCATGCAAGTCGGCACGCAGAATTGCATTTCTCCGACGGACTTTGCATAATGGCCCATTCTTCGAAAGCCTTCCTGCTGACATTCCACCTCCTCGTCAGAAAATCGCATTACCAACACAAAATGAATTTTCTCAAGCTCGAAGCCTATCCGTTGCTTGCCCGCATCAGGCAACTGCTGCCTGTTCTGGGACAGTGCCTGATGTACTTTATCGCCGCCGTTTTTCTGCTCGTCGCCTCAAATGCAGCACTGACGGGTTCTCTCCATGGTCTGCTCGGCAAGGCTTCTCACACGGCTCTAGGAGCCGTCCCTCTCGCCGCCTTTCTTTACCTCTATAGAAATAACCACCGCGATCTGGCCCTTGGCTTTGTTCTTTGGCTTATCCTCAGCATCCCTCCGATTACAACTGCCTTTCTCGAAACAAAGCCTCTCTCAACCCTTGACATTGCTGAGAACAATGTCTGGGCCATGACTCAAGCCGTCCTCCTCATTGCGGGAACTGGGTTGACGGGCCTGATCCGACATCGTGCCGTCAGATTTTCCGCTGCCGCCCTCATGACCTGCTGCTGGATTCTCGCCTTCCTGCCAATCGCGAGCTTTCTGGTCTACCTGATCGGCTTTGACGCACTTCTGACTCCGGACATCGTGCTCGCGCTTGCTCAGACCCATCCGAATGAAGCTTGGGAATACCTGACCTTTATGGGACCGTTCATGATGGGCGTCGTTGCGCTTGCGTGCCTTACACTCCTTGCCCTGTCCGTAGCAGCCTTCAAAAAAGGAATGCACTCCCGCTCCCTGCCCCAGACGACCGCCTTCAGGATTGCCGTTTTGACAACTTGCTGTCTGGCGGCCATCTCCAGTTTCAAAAGTGCCAACAACGTATCGCTTTACGCGTTTTATAACGCCTACATCCACATCAGGGAAACAGGTCGCTTCGAAGAAGGATATGAACAGCGCAAGGCGATTCTTGAAGAACTGGCCAAAGCCGGTCAGAAAGGTCGAAGCGGTCTATTCGTATTCGTGATCGGCGAGTCGCATACCCGTGACCGCATGACGGCATATGGCCCTCAGGAACACGAAACGACTCCCTGGCTGAAGGACATGCGTTCCGACAGAAACTTCATTCTGTTCGACAAGGCGTATACGTCGTATGTCGCAACCGTGTCAGCGCTCACCTATGCACTCACGGCCAAAAACCAATACAACGACATCAGCTATGACGACAGTCCTTCCATCGTCGAGGTCGTCAGGGCCTCCGGCTATGAAACGTATTGGCTGAGCAATCAGAGCAAAATCTCGCCTTGGTCCACACCCATATCGATCATTTCAAGCAACGCGGATCATCACGTCTGGCTTGGGGAAACTTATGACGGAGAACTCCTCAAGCATCTTCCCACCCAAGACGGGAAGCCTACTGTGATCTTCATCCATCTCGTTGGCAGTCATACCGACTACCCCAATCGTTACCCCCCGGAATACAAGTTCTGGGACGAGCAGGACAGGACGAATGCCTACGACAATTCCCTCAGGTACAACGACTGGGTGCTTTCCCAACTTTATGAGGCTTTCAAGGCACGTCCCGACTTTCAGGTCATGATTTATATGGCCGACCACGGAGAGAATCCAAAGCTCGGACACAGGCCGGCTCATTTCACTTGGGACATGGCCAGAATTCCCCTGTGGTTTGCCATGTCGGACGATTTCGTGAAAAAACACCCTCAGACCGTCGCCGCGCTCAAGGAAAACGCAGTGAAACCGTTTACGAACGACATGATGTTCGACTCGCTCTGCGGCGTCTTCGGTCTCAAGGAATGGGCGTTTTACAACCCCAAAAACGACATTTCCTCTTTTACATACGACCGCCCTGTCTCGGAGCTTCGCACCATGTACGGAGATATTCGCATCGACAGCGATCCAAACCTCTAAAGTCGATTTCGACTCACAAGCCATGTCGGCAACCTCCAAAGGCTGCCGACATGGCTTTCTTCCCTCCACGTTCCTTTCACACTGCCGCTTATCGACGACATCTCCGTCCTTTCGCCTACACAAGAGGCAAAACCAATATTCCGTTACAAACAGTCCAGAGTGACACTCTTACTTTTTTCCATAGGGGTTTTCCTATTTTTCAATCTTTCTAGTCCAAGATCAAACGCAATGCACTGTTGATTGCTTGACCTCAATCAATCCGTATAGACTGAACGAGTTACCTGAAGGTACTGCGGTTTCAGGACCATGAAAACGAACTGCAGGGTACGCCTGACGGCCAGTCCGCCACTTTTCAAGCGGCGGACACTCAAACAACAGGAGCGCCATTCAACTGACGCGCTCCAAACTAGAGGAGCAAACAACCATGTCCATGAAGCAGACCCTGATCGGCCTCGGCCTCGTCGCCGCCTCCGGCGCCGCCCTCGCCCTTCCGAACATCGCCGTTCTCGCCACCGGCGGCACAATCGCCGGTGCCGGCGCCTCCGCTACGGGCACTGCCTATCAGGCCGGCAAGGTGAGCGTCAACCATCTCGTTGCCGCCGTTCCGGAACTTGCCAACATCGCCAACGTGACCCCGAAGCAGGTCGCCCAGATCGGCTCTCAGGACATGTCCGACGAAGTCTGGCTCAAGCTTGCCCAGACGATCAACGCCGACTGCAAGAAGTATGACGGCTTCGTCATCACGCACGGCACGGACACGATGGAAGAAACCGCCTACTTCCTGAACCTCACGCTCAAGTGCGACAAGCCCGTCGCCATGGTCGGCGCCATGCTGCCGTCCACGGGCCTCGGTGCTGACGGCCCGCGCAACCTCTACAACGCCGTTCTGACCGCCGCCACGCCTGAAACCGCCAAGCAGGGCGTCGTGGTCGCCATGGACAACATCGTCGTCGGCGCCCGTGAAGTCATCAAGACCAACACGGTTCAACCCGAAACGTTCCAGGCCGCCAACTTCGGCAAGGTTGGCACGATCTTCAACAACAAGGTGACGTACTCCACGCTTCCGGTTCGTGCTCACACGACCGCCACGCCGTTCGACGTCACGGGTCTGAAGGAACTCCCGAAGGTCGGCATTGTCTACAACCACGCCGGCGTGGAAGGCCTCCAGGCTGAAGCGCTCGTCAAGGCCGGCTACAAGGGCATCGTGAACGCCGGCGTCGGCAACGGCAACATCCACAAGTCCATCTGGCCGGTTCTTGAACAGGCCACGAAGAACGGTGCCGTCGTTGTTCGCTCCTCCCGAGTTCCGACGGGCGCCACCACGAAGGACGCTGAAGTGGACGACAAGGCCCAGCACTGGGTCTCCTCCGGCGAACTGAATCCGCAGAAGGCCCGCGTCCTCCTGCAGCTCGCCCTGACGAAGACCTCCGACTGGAAGGAAGTCCAGAAGTACTTCGACCTCTACTAATCGAAGTCTCCGCCTGCGCTTCACATGATTGCTGAAGCGCAGGACTCAAGTCTTGAAAAAGCCCTGATCCGCAAGGTTCAGAGCTTTTTTCATCACAGCGGCGACACGGCCGTAGCCAAGGCAGCTGTTGAACAAATACAGGGACTCTCCAGAAACGACAATGGCCCGTTCACATTGAACGAGCCATTTCGTTTTGACTTCAAGATGTGCCTGGTGCGGCCACCGGGACTCGAACCCAGATCCGTCCCTTAGGAGGGGACAGTTCTATCCAGTTGAACTATAGCCACCACCGTCCTGTCTTGCGTCAGGGTATTGAATTCTAGCAGATCCTGACCGATTGCAGTGAAGTCCGTGCGAAAAAGCCAGCCCCACGCATCACTTCTTCTGCATGTTCTTCGCCGCAAGCGCAAGGAGGAGCTCCTTGCGGCCGACGTCGTTGAAGCGGATGTAGACGCGGGCATCATTGCCCGAGCCTGTGATCGACTCAATCACGCCGCGACCGAACTTCTTGTGCTCGACCTTGTCGCCCGCCTCGTAGCCGAATGTCGAGCCGGCTGCACGTGCGGCCGCCTTCTTCACGACGGGATCCTCACCCGAGCGGTAAGTGCCGCCTGCGCCCGAGAGTCCCCTTCGCCAGTCGTCCTTGTCCTGAGAAGCGGAGGAGCGCGAGGAACCGTAGGAGGACGAGCCTGCGCGGGACGACGAAGACGAACTCCAGCTGCGGGAGGAAGAGGACGAGCGGCCGTAGCTTCGCTCGCCGCCGCGCGATCCTCCGAAGGACGGACGCTCCCATCCGTAACCACTTGCGCGACTCTGCCCGCCGTACGAACTCCTGTAGCCCTGTGCATCAGCCGTCAGGTCCTTGTTGTCGACCAACTGCTCAGGAATCTCGTCAAGGAAGCTTGAGGGTTCGTTCCTGCGGTATTCGCCGTACTGCATGCGGCTCTTGCAATACGTGATGACCAGACGCTGCTTGGCGCGCGTGATGGCCACGTACATCAGGCGACGTTCTTCGGAGACACCTGGACCCCGCTCGTCCTTGAGGGCGGAGAAGTGCGGGAAGAGTCCTTCTTCGACGCCGGCGATGAAAACCAGCGGGAACTCCAGGCCCTTGGCGGCGTGTACCGTCATGAGCTGGACGGCATCCACATCACCCTGCTCGTTCTTGTCACCCGCCTCGAGCGTCGCCTGAGTCAGAAAGCCCTGAAGCGGCGTCTGACCGCCTTCATCGGCGGGCCTGAAGGCAGGCATGCTGTCGGGCAGGCCCTCGTTGGCGATGTAGCCTGCCGCAGCCGACATCATTTCACGCATGTTCGCAATGCGGTCCTCGCCGTCCTTCTCGGCGTTGTAGTGGGCCTCAAGACCCGAGCGCACGATGACGAGCTTGATGGTGTCCTGAAGGCTGAGGGAATCCGCTTCCTCGCGCATGTTCATGATGAGCTCGCGGAAGGCTGCGAGCTTCGGGGGCACCTTGTAGTCGGGCGCAAAGAGTGTGCCGAAGAGCGTGAGTCCGCGTGCGGCGGCTTCCTCCGCCAGCGTCTCGATCGTGCGCGCACCGATCCCGCGAAGCGGGAAGTTGACGACGCGCTGAAAGCTCGTGTCGTCGCCCGGGTTGTCCATCAGGCGCAGATAGGCGAGCACGTGCTTGACTTCGGCACGCTCGAAGAAGCGCTGTCCGCCGTAGATGCGGTAGGGAATCCCTCGGGCAGCAAAGGCGCTTTCGAGCGCGCGCGACTGCGCGTTCGCACGATAGAGGATCGCATGGTCGCGCCAGGCGCGGCCTCGGGAGCGGTCCGCCTCGATTTCGCGGGCGATCCACTCTGCTTCAGCGCGGTCGTCGTCAAGCTCTGCCACGCAGATGCGGTCGCCGCGGCTGCCCGACGTCCAGAGATTCTTGCCGAGACGGTTCGAATTGTGTGCAATGAGCGCGTTGGCCGCGTCAAGAATCGTCCCCGTCGAGCGATAGTTCTCCTCAAGCCTGATGGGCTCCTCAACGCCGAAGTCGCGGAGGAAGTCGCTCATGTTTCCCACGTTCGCACCTCGGAAGGCGTAGATCGACTGGTCGTCGTCACCCACGGCGAAGACGGCGTTCATCGGTGCGCCGCCGGGGCCTCGTCCGAACCCCGCCAGCATCTGAAGCCAACGGTACTGCAGGACGTTCGTGTCCTGGAACTCGTCGACGAGAATGTGACGGAAGCGGTTCTGATAATGCAAGCGGACGATTTCATTGCGGTCGAGAAGCTCGTAGCAGCGCAGAAGAAGCTCGGCAAAGTCCACGACGCCTTCGCGCTGGCACTGCTGCTCATAGGCCTGATAGACCTTGACGGCGGTCTCGTCCCCGCCCTGCTGGCCTGCGGCGTGCGACGCACGCATGCCGTTTTCCTTGTACCAGTTGATGACGTTCGCCACCTGACGGGGATCGTAGCTCTCGGTATCGATGTTGAGCGCCTTCATGACGCGCTTGACCATGGAGAGCTGATCGCTCGAGTCAAGAATCTGGAAGGTCTTCGGGAGCCCCGCGTCTTGGGCGTGGGTGCGCAGAATGCGGTTGCACAGGCCGTGGAAGGTTCCGACCCACATGCGGCGCAGATCGTAGGGCAGGATAGCCTCCAGTCGGACGAGCATCTCCTTGGCGGCCTTGTTCGTGAAGGTCACAGCCAGAATGTCTCCCGTCTGGGCCTTGTGCTCGCTCAAGAGCCAGGCGATGCGCGTCGTCAGCACGCGCGTCTTGCCCGAACCCGCGCCCGCCAGAATGAGTACGCTCTTTTCGGGGGCCGTGACGGCCTGCAGCTGGCGGAGATTGAGGGACTGAAGAAGATCGGACGACATGCGGGAAAACCTCCGGCGAAGAATTCGGAAGCCGGCAGGAAGGGCCGGACGGGCTAAAAGGTAGCACATTTCGACGACAGGCTCACGCCCCCGCTCCGCTCCCCTCCCAAACGCCCGAAATCACGACCTGGATGCCGTCCGCTAGGCAGTCCCTGCAATGCCGAAGGCGCTCCGCAACAGGTATACTAGGCAATTATTCTTTTTTTTGAACCCTCTTCTTTGGAAGGCGTTATGCGCGAGACTTACTCTGCTCAGGCAGTGGAATCCGAAGTCCAGGCCATGTGGAAGGCCAAGGACGTCTACCGTGCCGTCGAGAACGCGGTCGACAACAACGGACAGCCCAAACCCAAGTTCTACGTCTGCTCCATGCTCCCTTACCCGAGCGGCAAGCTTCACATGGGACACGTCCGTAACTACACGCTCAACGACGTGATGTACCGCTTCTACCGCATGAAAGGCTACAACGTGATGACCCCGATGGGATGGGACGCCTTCGGCCTGCCGGCTGAAAACGCCGCCATCGCCAAGAAGGTTGCTCCCGCCGCCTGGACGTACTCGAACATCGCGGACATGAAGAGCCAGATGGAGCCGCTCGGCCTCGCCTTCGACTGGTCGCGCGAAGTCGCCACTTGCAAGCCCGAATACTACCGCTGGAGCCAGTGGATGTTCCTCAAGATGCTCGAGAAGGGCATCGCCTACCGCAAGACCCAGATCGTCAACTGGGACCCCGTCGACAAGACCGTGCTTGCCAACGAGCAGGTGATTGAAGGCCGCGGCTGGCGCTCTGGTGCCGTCGTCGAAAAGCGCGAGATCCCCGGCTACTACCTCGGCATCACGCAGTATGCTCAGGAACTCCTTGACGACCTCGACCAGCTTCAGGGCTGGCCCGAGCAGGTCCGCCGCATGCAGGAGCACTGGATCGGTCGCTCCGAAGGCGTGAACCTCTCCTTCCCGTACGAACTCGAGGGCACCCCGAAGCTTCTGCGCGTCTACACGACCCGCCCCGACACGCTCATGGGCGTGAGCTTCGTTGCGATCGCCGCCGAGCATCCGCTCGCCGCCTACGTCTCCCGCAACCGCCCCGACCTTCAGGCCTTTATCGAGGAATGCTCGAAGGGCAGCGTGAGCGAAGCCGACATGGCCTCCATGGAAAAGAAGGGCGTGCCCACCGGCTTCTACGTCCGCCACCCGATCACGGGCGACAACGTCGAGGTCTGGATCGCCAACTACGTTCTCATGAGCTACGGTGAGGGCGCCGTGATGGGCGTGCCCGCCCACGACGAGCGCGACTTCGCCTTCGCCAAAAAGTTCGGTCTTCCGATCCGTCAGGTCATCGCCGTCGAGGGCGAGACCTACTCCACCGAAGCATGGCAGGACTGGTACGGCGACAAGACGCTTGACGGCCGTCTCGTCAACTCCGGCAAGTTCGACGGCCTCGGTATCCACGAAGCCTTCGACGCCATCGCCACCGACCTCAAGGCCCGCGGCCTCGGCGACAAACAGGTCCAATTCCGTCTGCGCGACTGGGGCATCTCCCGCCAGCGCTACTGGGGCACCCCGATCCCGATGATCAACTGCCCGTGCTGCGGCCCCGTGCCCGTCCCCGAGCAGGATCTCCCTGTCGTGTTGCCTGAAGACCTGATTCCCGACGGCTCCGGCAACCCGCTCACCAAGTGCGAATCCTTCCTCAACGTCAAGTGCCCGAAGTGCGGCGGCGACGCCCAGCGCGAAACCGACACGATGGACACATTCGTCGACAGCTCCTGGTACTTCCAGCGCTACTGCTCGCCCGACTGCTCCACGGCCATGGTCGACAAGCGCGCCGACTATTGGATGCCGATGGACCAGTACATCGGCGGCATCGAGCACGCCGTGCTCCATCTGCTCTACGCCCGCTTCTGGACGAAGGTGATGCGCGATCTCGGCCTCGTCAAGTACGACGAGCCGTTCAAGAACCTCTTCACCCAGGGCATGCTGATGGCCGACTGCTACTACCGCAACGGCGACGACGGCCGCAAGGTCTGGTTCTACCCGGACGAGGTTGAGGTCCAGTACGACGAGAAGGGCCGCCCCGTCGGTGCCGTCTGCAAGGCCGACGGTCAGCCCGTCACCCTCGGCGGCATCGAAAAGATGTCCAAGTCGAAGAACAACGTGGTCGAGCCGCGCGAAATCATCAAGAAATTCGGCGCCGACACGGCCCGCAGCTTCGTGATGTTCGCTGGTCCTCCCGATCAGTCCGCCGCCTGGTCCAACTCCGGCGCCGAAGGCACCTACCGCTTCCTGCGCCGCATCTGGAACTGGGCATTCGCGAAGAAGAACCTCATCGCAAGTGCAGGTGCCTTTGAAGGCCAGATGCTTCCGCACGACGCCAAGACCCTGCGCCGCGAAGTCCACACGACGCTTCGCCAGGCCGAGTACGACTTCAGCCGCATGCAGTACAACACGGTCGTCTCCGCCTGCATGAAGATGTTCAACACGATCGAAGGCTTCAAGGGCGAGACGCCCGCCGATCTGGCGGCTCTCTGCGAATGTGCCTCGATCCTGCTGCGCACGCTCTACCCGATCGCCCCGCACATCACGACGGCGCTCTGGCAGGAGCTCGGCTTCGTCGAACGCATCGGCGACCTGATCGACGCACCGTGGCCCGAAGTCAGCGAAGACGCAATCAAGGCCGACGAGCTCAAGCTCGTCGTCCAGGTCAACGGCAAGCTCCGCGGCGAGATCCTCGTACCCGCCGAGGCCGCTCAGGCCGAAATCGAGGCCGCCGCACTCGCCAATCCAGACGTGCAGCGCTTCACTGAAGGCATGACGGTCCGCAAGATCATCATCGTGAAGAACAAGCTCGTGAACGTCGTGGTCGCCAAGTAAGGCGCCGCACCTTCAAGCTGACCATCCTAAGGGGGCCTGTGTCCGACCGGACGCAGGCCCTCGTTCTTTCGCACTCCCCCCTCTTCTTGACTCCTTCTCGACTCCTGCGGTCGGCCGTTATAATTGATGATTCCGAAGCCCTTCCAAGGGGCCTCCAACATCATCCTGCCATCCCGAGGATCATCTCCGTGACTTCCCGTCGTCATCTTCTCGGCGCCGCCCTCATCGGCGCACTCCCGCTCACAGGCTGCGGCTTCCGGCTGCGCGGCTCCTATTCGACGCCGTTCAGGACCCTGTACCTCCAGATGCCGGAAAACTCGTACCTTGCGGTGCGTCTCAGACAGGAGCTTCTGGCAGGATCCGACGTCACGATCGTGAACACGCCCTCCGAGGCCGAAGCGATCCTTGAACTCCTCTCCGACTCCCGTTCGCGCGACGTCCTCTCGATCAACGACACGGGCCGCGCCCGTGAATACGAGATCACGCTCTCGCTCTCCTTCCGAGTGTCGAACCCCAGCGGCATCGACTACATGGAAGCCGTGACGCTCACCGCCAGCCGAGACCTCACCTACTCCGAATCGGACTTCCTCTCGCGTGAAAAGGAGGAGGCATTCCTCTACCGCGACATGGAGGCCGACCTCGTCAACCAGCTCATGCGCCGCATCGAGGCGATCAAGCCCCCGAAGCAGGCGGGAGGCTGATCCGTGAAGGCCGACCAGCTCCAGGGCTACCTCGCGCGATCCGCGAAGGACGGACGTCTGGATCCCTTCTGGCTTCTGCCGGGCTCGGACGCCTTCCTCGCCGTCGAAGCAGGCGACGCCATCCGTGCCGAAGCGCGCCGACAGGGCTACACAGACCGTCAGGTGCTCGACATGAACGCCTCGGCGGACTGGTCGCGCCTGACGATGGCCGCCGCCGACATCGGCATGTTCGACGACCGCAAGATCGTCGACGTGCGTCTCTCCACGGGGAATCCGGGCAAGAACGGCGCGCCCGCCATCGTGAAGTATCTTGACAACCCGATCGACGGCGTCGTCACGCTCATCACGATGCCCGCCCCCGACTGGACGGTCACGAAGGAGGCGTGGTGGGGGGCGCTTCAGCGCAAGGCCACCGTCGTAGACTGCTCGCCCGTGGAACGCGCACAACTCCCCGCCTGGCTCAAGGCAAGACTCGCCCGCCACGAGCTCGTCATGTCCCCCGAGACGCTCGACTACTTCGCCGATATGATGGAGGGCAACCTCTTTGCTGCCGCACAAGAGATCGAAAAGCTCTCTCTTCTCCATCCTAAGGGCGAGATCACCTCCGAACAGCTCCGTCAGGCCGTCTCGAGCAACGCCCGATTCGATTTCGACACGCTCTTTGAGAGCATGCGCCTCGGTCAGGCCGACCGCATCGTGCGCATCATCGACGGGCTTGAGGCGCAGGCCGAAGCCCTGCCCTTCCTGCTGGCCATGCTCACTGCCGAAATCCGTTCCCTCATCAAGCTGCGCACGGGCTACGACAACGGCCAGTCCAGAGTGACCGGAGTCTTCGCAACGCCGTCCCTTCAGAAGGCCGCCCGCCGCCTCACCGTGAAGAAGCTCTGCGGCGCCCTCTCCGTCTGCGCCGACATCGACAGGCTCGTCAAGGGGCTTTCCGTTCCCAAGCGGGACTCCGATCCCTGGATCGAGCTCAAGAGCGTCGTCCTCTTTCTCGCCTCCTGAAGCCGGCTCCACGGGAGGAGGCCTTCGCGCATCCGCAGGTCCTGCAAAGATCAAAGAGATGCCGTCGTTCGGGCTAAAATGGAAAGGCATGCCCGGAAAATGCATGCCGCCCCGTCCTTTGAGGGCGGCGTTCTCCGGCCCTTTTTCAGGAACCGCGCATCATGCCCGAAATCACCATCACTCCCAGCGATTACATCAGCCGCATCGGCCGTCAGGCCCGCGAAGCCTCGCGCTCCATGGCTCGCGCCTCCACGGCCGCCAAGAATGCGGTGCTTGAACGCATCGCCGAGCTTCTGCTCGAACAGGAGGCGGACATCCGCGCCGCCAATGAGGCCGACCTCGAGGCCGCCTGCGCCGAAGGTCTGGACGAGGTCTTTCTCGATCGTCTGACGATCAGCGCCGTAGGTCTTCGCGCCATGGCCGAAGGATGCCGCCAGATCGCCGCACTCGAGGATCCCGTGGGTACTGTCACCGATCTTGCCTTCCGGCCAAGCGGCATTCAGGTGGGCCGCATGCGCGTGCCCCTCGGCGTGCTCGCCATGATCTACGAGTCCCGTCCCAATGTGACGATCGACGCCGCCGCCCTTGCCGTCAAGTCGGGCAACGCCATCATCCTGCGCGGCGGCCATGAGGCGCTTCGCAGCAACACGGTCCTCTGGGAGCTTGTCGGCCGGGCCCTTGCCGAAAAAGGCCTCCCCGCACGCGCCGTCCAGCTCATCGAATCCTCCGACCGCGCCCTGGTGGGCGAGCTCATCCGTGCCCGCGACTACGTCGACGTGCTTATTCCGCGCGGCGGCAAGAGCCTCGTCGCCCGTCTCACGGCCGAAGCGACCGTTCCGATGATCAAGCATCTTGATGGCATCTGCCACACCTACGTCGACGCCGAAGCCGACCTCGACATAGCCGTTCGCGTGACTGAAAACGCCAAGACCCAGCGCTACTCGCCCTGTAACGCCACTGAAACGCTGCTCGTGCACCGCGCCGTCGCCTTCGACTTTCTGCCTCCCATGGCCCGCGTCTTCCACGACCACGATGTCGAGATGCGCTGTGACGAGCTCTCCCGCCGCATCGTCGAACAGAGCGGCATGAGCGCCGTCGACGCCACCCCGCAGGACTGGGATACCGAGTACAATGCCCCGATCATTTCGATCCGCATTGTCGAAAGTCTCGACGGGGCGATTGACTTCATCAACCTCCATTCCTCGCACCACACCGACGCCATCATCACGAAGAACTTCGACAACGCCCGCCGCTTCCTGCGCGAGGTGGACTCGAGCTCCGTGATGGTCAACGCCTCGACTCGCTTTGCCGACGGCTTCGAATACGGCCTCGGCGCTGAAATCGGCATCTCTACCGACAAGCTTCACGTGCGCGGTCCGGTCGGTCTTGAAGGCCTCACCTCGCTCAAGTACGTCGTGCTCGGCCACGGCGAAGGCCGCCGCTGACCGCCCCTTTCTGAACACACACCGACTGACAATCCATGGCCAACCTTTCCTTTTACGCCGTCTGCCCCTTCGGGCTTGAAGAACTGCTTGCTGGCGAAATCTCCGCCTGCGGCGCCGAACGCATCCGCGCTGCGCGTGGCGGCGTCTCCTTTTCCGGCTCCGCCGCCACGGCGATGGCCGTATGCCTCAACTCCCGCCTCGCCAGCCGCGTGCTCATGAAGGTCGCCGAGGCCTCCTACTGGGACACCCGCGACATTTATGAAATGGCTGCAGACACCCCTTGGGAGAAGTGGTTCGGTCCCGACCTGACGATCAAGGTCTCGGCCAACGGCCAGCGCTGTCCGCTCGAATCGATCGACTTCGCCGTGCTCCGCATCAAGGACGGCATCTGCGACCGCTTCCGCGACCTCGCGGGACGTCGTCCCGACGTCGAGCGATACAACCCCGACGTGCGCATCGCCGCCTTCCTCACCTACGACACCTGCACCTTCTATCTGGATCTTGCGGGCGAAGCGCTCTTCAAGCGCGGCTGGCGTCTCACCCACGGCGAGGCTCCCCTGAAGGAAAACCTTGCGGCAGGTCTTCTGATGCTCTCGGGCTGGGATCCCTCCCAAACACTCATCGATCCGTTCTGCGGCTCGGGCACGATCGGAATCGAAGCTGCGCAGATGGCTGCAGGCATGGCGCCTGGCCTCAACCGCCGCTTCGCCTTCGAAAAGCTCGAGGGCTTTGACGTCGACCTCTGGGCTGAAATGAAGGAAGATGCGCGCGCCGCCGTCAATCGGCACGTCAGGATCCGCATTGCAGGCAGCGACATCTCGTCCCTCGTCGTCAAGAAGGCCGAGGAAAACGCCCGCCGCGCGGGCCTCGGCGACATGCTCGACGACGGACGCCTTACCTTCCGTCAGGGCGACGCCCGCGAAGCCTGTCCCGAAGAAGGCATGGCGCCCGGACTTCTCATCGCAAACCCGCCCTACGGTGAACAGTCCAACCCGAAGTCCGCCTCCATCCAGTCGATGATGAAGCACGTCGCCGACAATCTGAAGGCCAACTTCGCAGGCTGGACCGCCTGGATGCTCACCTCCGACCGCACGCTCCCGCAGCAGATGCGCCTCAAGGAGTCGCGCAAGACAGTTCTCTTCAACGGACCGCTTGAATGCCGCTTCTTCCGCTTTGACATGGTTGCGGGCAGCAACCGCAGAAAGCCGCGCGAAGAGGCGGACGAATAAGTCCCTCCGTTCTCCTCGCAACAGAGCCCCCGTGCACAGCATGGGGGCTCTGTTTTTCGAGCGCGAAAAAAATCCCCGCAACCGAAATCGCGGGGATTTTTCATGTCTGTCAGCCGGAGCCTTCAGATTAGTTCTTGCGAACCAGCAGTTCCTTAATACGAGCGGCCTTGCCGGAGCGGTCACGCAGGTAGTAGAGCTTGGAACGGCAGACATCGCCGTAGCGCTTCACTTCGATGGAAGCGATCGTCGGGGCGTAGAGCTGGAACGTACGTTCAACGCCTTCGCCGGAAGAGATCTTGCGGACGATGAAGGAAGAGTTGAGACCGCGGTTGCGGCGGGCGATCACGACGCCTTCGAAGGCCTGAACGCGCTTGCGGGAACCTTCAACGACGTTGACGTTCACGACAACCGTGTCACCGGCGCGGAAAGAGGGGATCGTCTTGCCAGCGGTGACGCGGGCCATTTCTTCCTGTTCGAGAATCTGAATCAGATTCATTTTTTTTCTCCAAAACCATCGTCATGCGGCTGTTTTTGAGGGAGCTGAGCCCACCGCCGAGAGGATGGCAAAATTAATCCAAAATCTTACTTCCAGCCGTTGGCGCGCAACCACTTGCGGTCCGCATCGCTCAACTTGCCAGAAGAATCCGCGATTTTAATCAAGTCCGGGCGAGTTTGCAAGGTGAATCGCAAACTTTCTTCGCGCGTCCACCTGCTGATGTTTGCGTGGTGCCCGGAAAGGAGCACGGAGGGCACCTCCATGCCGCGCCAGACTTCGGGACGCGTATAGTGGGGCGCGTCAAGAAGCCCAGTCGCAAAGCTCTCGTCCGACGTGGAGAGATCCTTGATGGCGCCGGGGAGCTGTCGCACTACGGCGTCCATCAGGGCGCATGCAGGGATCTCGCCGCCCGAGAGAACGAAGTCCCCAAGGCTCACCACCTCGTCGACATAGGTCGACAGGAAGCGCTCGTCAATGCCCTCATAGCGTCCGCACACGAGCACGACACTCTCATCCTCGGCCACCATGCGGCGAACGCGCTCATCGGTGAGCTTCGTGCCGTTGGGTGCAAAGGAGATGACGCGGCCGCGGTTGCC
>OGMB01000260.1_pt1 | contig 31008 bp, 28 predicted proteins | sample 1573001 | NCBI WGS metagenome assembly OGMB01 (sample SAMEA2581921, study PRJEB24529) | metagenome | biome: Human gut stool | place: China | collected 2011
TGGTTGACCGTTTCAGTGCTTCGGCTTCAGAAATCTTTGCCGCGGCAATGCAGGATTACGGTCGTGCGCTGGTTGTGGGTGAACCGACGTTTGGTAAAGGCACCGTTCAGCAATACCGTTCATTGAACCGTATTTACGATCAGATGTTACGTCCTGAATGGCCAGCGCTGGGTTCTGTGCAGTACACGATCCAGAAATTCTATCGCGTTAACGGCGGCAGTACGCAACGTAAAGGCGTAACGCCAGACATCATCATGCCGACGGGTAATGAAGAAACGGAAACGGGTGAGAAATTCGAAGATAACGCGCTGCCGTGGGATAGCATTGATGCCGCGACTTATGTGAAATCAGGCGATTTAACGGCCTTTGGGCCGGAGCTGCTGAAGGAACATAATGCGCGTATCGCGAAAGATCCTGAGTTCCAGAACATCATGAAGGATATCGCGCGCTTCAACGCTATGAAGGACAAGCGCAATATCGTTTCTCTGAACTACGCTGTGCGTGAGAAAGAGAATAATGAAGATGATGCGACGCGTCTGGCGCGTTTGAACGAACGCTTTAAACGCGAAGGTAAACCGGAGTTGAAGAAGCTGGATGATCTACCTAAAGATTACCAGGAGCCGGATCCTTATCTGGATGAGACGGTGAATATCGCACTCGATCTGGCGAAGCTTGAAAAAGCCAGACCCGCGGAACAACCCGCTCCCGTCAAGTAATATCAATCAGGCACAAGAAATTGTGCCTGATTTTTTAACAGCGGCAAGATGCCGTAAATCAGATGCTACAAAATGTAAAGTTGTGTCTTTCTGGTGACTTACGCACTATCCAGACTTGAAAATAGTCGCGTAACCCATACGATGTGGGTATCGCATATTGCGTTTTGTTAAACTGAGGTAAAAAGAAAATTATGATGCGAATCGCGCTCTTCCTGCTAACGAACCTGGCCGTAATGGTCGTTTTCGGGCTGGTACTGAGCCTGACAGGGATACAGTCGAGCAGCGTTCAGGGGCTGATGATCATGGCCTTGCTGTTCGGTTTTGGTGGTTCCTTCGTTTCGCTTCTGATGTCCAAATGGATGGCATTACGATCTGTTGGCGGGGAAGTGATCGAGCAACCGCGTAACGAAAGGGAACGTTGGCTGGTTAATACTGTAGCAACCCAGGCTCGTCAGGCAGGGATCGCTATGCCGCAAGTGGCTATCTACCATGCGCCGGACATCAACGCTTTTGCAACCGGTGCGCGCTGTGATGCCTCTCTGGTTGCTGTCAGCACCGGTTTGCTGCAGAACATGAGCCCGGATGAAGCCGAGGCGGTAATTGCTCACGAAATCAGCCACATCGCCAATGGTGATATGGTCACCATGACGCTGATTCAGGGCGTGGTGAACACCTTCGTTATCTTTATTTCCCGTATTCTGGCGCAGCTTGCCGCGGGTTTTATGGGCGGAAATCGTGATGAAGGTGAAGAGAGCAACGGCAACCCGCTGATCTACTTTGCGGTTGCAACGGTTCTGGAACTGGTGTTTGGTATTCTTGCGAGCATTATCACCATGTGGTTCTCGCGTCATCGTGAATTCCATGCTGATGCCGGTTCGGCAAAACTGGTTGGTCGCGAGAAAATGATTGCCGCGCTGCAGCGCCTGAAAACCAGCTATGAACCGCAAGAAGCAACCAGCATGATGGCTTTCTGCATTAACGGTAAGTCGAAATCGCTCAGTGAGTTGTTCATGACTCACCCGCCGCTGGATAAACGAATTGAAGCTCTGCGTACGGGTGAATACCTGAAGTAATATGAAGTAAATACTAAAAAGCGCGTCCTGATCGACGCGCTTTTTTTATGCCCTGGATCGTGGCTGAGTGATACGTAAACTACTGACACAGGCAGCAATCACTGCCAGAATAGCCGCAGCCATCAGCGAAACGTGCGTACCATTATCACCGAACTGATTTAGCATCAGCGCCACCAGTGCCGCGCCGCTACTCTGACCCAGTAGACGAGCCGTTCCTAACATGCCACTGGCTCCACCGCTACGTTCGCGAGGAGCGGAGGTAATAATGGTGTGGTTATTGGGTGACTGGAACAAGCCAAATCCAGCGCCACATAAGATCATCGGCCAGATAATATTGATATCCGCAGGTGACGCGGGCAGCAGAACCAGGGAAAAAAGCCCCGCAGCCATGATGAACAACCCTAGAGCACCCAGCAATCCTGCATGTACGCGTTCAATCAAATAGCCTGCCAACGGAGCCATCACCATCGTTGCTAACGGCCACGGTGTCAGAAGTAAGCCTGTTTCGACTTCACTACGCCCGAGCACGGTTTGCAGGTAAAAGGGCAGGGAAACCATTGCCAGCATTTGTGCGCAGAAAGAGCAAACAGATGTGCAAATAGAAAGTGAAAACAGCGGGATACGCAGTAAATCCACCGGTAGCAGCGGTACGGGAAGAGAAAGCTGGCGGCGAATAAAGAAAATACCAACAACAACCATTACCACCAGTTCCGCAGCAATTAACGTCAGCGATTGCCCCTGAGCGAAACCACTCAACGCAGTGATAAGCAGGCCGAAGGTTAACGCGTTCATCACGGCGCTGGGCAGGTCGAAACGGGGTTTACTGGCGCGAGAACCATTGGGTGGCAGAAAACGCATCGCCAGAAGCAGGGCGATAATACCTAACGGTACGTTGATTAAAAATAACCATTTCCAGGATGCGATGGAGAGGATTGCTGCAGCAATTGTCGGCCCGGCAGCAGAAGAGACGGCAACAATAAACGAGTTTATGCCCATCCCTCTCCCCAGAAAACGTTGTGGATAGATCAGGCGGATAAGTGCGGTATTAACGCTCATCAACGCTGCACCGCCGAAACCTTGTATGACACGCGCAAGGGTGAGCATTTGCAGCGAATCAGAAAGGGCGCAGAACAGTGAAGACAACAGAAAAACGACCAGACCGCATTTATAAATACGTCGATAGCCAAACATATCGCCCAGAAACGAAAACGAGAGCAGGGAGATGACAATGGCGATTTGATAGGCGTTCACTACCCAGATGGAACTGGCTGGCGTGGCATGAAGGTCCGTGGCGATTGTTGGCAGGGCGACGTTGGCGATTGCGCCGTCAAGGACAGCCATCGAAATACCAATCACAATGGTTAATATCGCACCGTATCGCTGGGGCAATGGCAGGCCGTCGGCCTGAACTTTTGGCATAGGAATTTTATATCTTTGGTGAATAATCAACAGGGGTATGATTCTAGCACTGATATTCACGGTGGATGTCGCAGAATTGTAACTAACCGGCAAAAGATGGATTGCGACCACCCTGGTGCGAAATTATAATAAAAAACAGTTCTGATTTTTATAAAACACTCGCAATGAGGTGATAAATGGCTAACGCAGATCTGGATAAACAGCCTGATTCTGTATCTTCCGTGCTAAAAGTTTTTGGCATTTTGCAGGCGCTGGGTGAAGAGCGCGAAATAGGGATAACCGAGCTGTCGCAGCGCGTCATGATGTCAAAAAGCACCGTTTATCGCTTTTTACAGACCATGAAAACCTTAGGTTATGTGGCGCAGGAAGGGGAGTCGGAGAAATATTCCCTGACCCTGAAATTGTTTGAACTGGGCGCTCGCGCGTTACAAAACGTCGATTTAATTCGTAGCGCAGATATCCAGATGCGTGAGATCTCCCGCCTGACCAAAGAAACTATCCACCTCGGCGCACTGGACGAAGACAGTATTGTTTACATTCACAAAATTGACTCTATGTACAATTTGCGCATGTATTCACGGATTGGGCGTCGTAATCCGCTGTACAGCACCGCGATTGGTAAGGTACTGCTGGCATGGCGCGATCGCGATGAAGTGAAGCAAATTCTTGAGGGCGTGGAGTATAAACGCAGTACCGAGCGGACCATCACCAGTACAGAAGCGTTATTACCCGTTCTGGACCAGGTGCGCGAGCAGGGGTATGGCGAAGATAACGAAGAGCAGGAAGAAGGGCTGCGATGCATTGCGGTACCGGTATTTGATCGCTTTGGCGTGGTCATTGCCGGTTTGAGCATCTCCTTCCCGACGTTGCGTTTCTCTGAAGAGCGTTTACAGGAATATGTCGCAATGTTGCATACCGCAGCGCGCAAAATTTCTGCCCAAATGGGTTATCACGACTATCCGTTCTGATGAGAGTAAGAACCTGTCGGAATATCAAACAGACAGGTTCTTTATTTAGCATGAGAAAAATAAAGTTGAAGGTGCGTTATATTAAACGCGCTTGCTATAAGAATATTTTACTCATGAGTGAGAATCTGGTTATTTATTACCCTTAACCATTATCGACCACGATATTGCTTTTACGTAACAGTGGGCAATCTGTTATCCCCAAGAAACCACTTTTAGTGTGCAAGTATTGTACCGTGCTGGTGCCTCTGGCAGTCAGATAGGTACATTGCAAACCTAATCCTGCGGCATTCTCTTTGCTTCCAATCAAAACGCCATATCCGCTGAGTAATAATCCTATCCATACCAGTGCTATCAGCATAACTGTGCGAATGATGAATCGCATTACAACCTCTTCTCTTTTTATGTTCGCTTAATCGTAGCGGCAATATGCGCTGAAGCAAGCTACTCATTCCGAAAAAGCACGAATATCGACATAGTTAGGCGCTGTTTAACTAACGCATGCTAGTTTAATGACATAAGGTAGGTGAAGCGGAGATTGGAGTGAAAAAGTTTCGATGGGTCGTTCTGGTTGTCGTGGTGTTGGCTTGCTTGCTGCTTTGGGCGCAGGTATTCAACATGATGTGCGATCAGGATGTACAATTTTTCAGCGGAATTTGTGCCATTAACCAGTTTATCCCGTGGTGATATCATTTTTTCAGCACTAGATTTTCTTCCTCTCCAGCAGTGGTAGAATAGCGCCTCTACTCAGAGGTGGTGAAATGAACGAAGTTGTAAATTCAGGCGTGATGAACATTGCGTCTTTGGTTGTATCGGTGGTGGTTCTTCTTATCGGGCTCATCTTGTGGTTTTTTATCAATCGTGCCAGTTCTCGGACTAACGAACAGATTGAACTGCTTGAGGCGTTGCTGGATCAGCAAAAACGTCAAAATGCACTGTTACGTCGTTTGTGCGAAGCAAACGAACCTGAGAAAGCAGATAAAAAGACCGTTGAGAGTCAAAAATCGGTTGAAGACGAAGATATTATTCGTCTGGTCGCCGAACGATAATCCTTCCTCAATCTTGAGTAACCCCGTCGTTGAAGGGTTACTCAATTCATCCTGATTATACGCACTGTCATGGTGCAATTGCTTCAAATTAAAACTCTGGTCTGACTTCAAATAATTATCATATTATTTATTTGCGTAATGGGATATCAGAAAAAGATATTTACCTCATTAATTTATTAGGATGTTTACATCGGATTTGTGATTAAGCGTGGTATTATTTATTAGCGAAACGTTTCTCTCTTGATTTTTTTGCTCATTCATCAATTTTTCTTATTTTAAATTTTCAATCCCTTTGGGGATTGACTTCTCTTTAGGGTAATTGATAGCCGTTAACTGACTGTTTTATGAGAAAAAGTGATATAACTTTTTATTCATTGCATAGCAAAAAATGTGATATTGCACGCACTATGTAATAACTTCTCCCACTGGCCTGGAACAACTGAACTTATTGAACTATGTTAGAAAATACGCCAGTTTAAGTATCTGCCTGAACTGGCAAGGTTAAGCACAATGATATATCGGCGCGTATTCCGTTGCATAAGTGTGCAAAAAAAGTGGAAGACGTATCGAGATTTGTGCGTCTGATCGAGACACGTTTAAAAATGGCTTGCCATTATTTACGTAGTGTGTGATAACACGTTTCGGGTTAAACGAGGTACAGTTCTGTTTATGTGTGGCATTTTCAGTAAAGAAGTCCTGAGTAAACACGTTGACGTTGAATACCGCTTCTCTGCCGAGCCTTATATTGGTGCCTCATGCAGTAATGTGTCAGTTTTATCTATGTTATGCCTGCGGGCGAAGAAAACAATCTAAGGAATTTTTCAAATGGCAAAGATTAAAGGTCAGGTTAAGTGGTTCAACGAGTCTAAAGGTTTTGGCTTCATTACTCCGGCTGATGGCAGCAAAGATGTGTTCGTACACTTCTCCGCTATCCAGGGTAATGGCTTCAAAACTCTGGCTGAAGGTCAGAACGTTGAGTTCGAAATTCAGGACGGCCAGAAAGGTCCGGCAGCTGTTAACGTAACAGCTATCTGATCGAATCCACTGATCTGAAGTGTGAATACGCTTCAATCTCGCTATAAAGCCTCGTCGAATGCGAGGCTTTTTACTATGCTTTATCTTCGCTCCTGGCGTTCGGATATTTGCCCGCCGCGTGATTCGCGTTACACTTGCGGCCTTTAGTATCCTGCCGGAGTTGTCATGTCGTTTTCCTGTCCACTTTGCCATCAGCCTCTTTCGCGTGAAAAAAACAGCTATATCTGTCCCCAGCGACATCAGTTTGATATGGCGAAAGAAGGGTATGTCAATCTGCTGCCCGTTCAGCATAAACGGTCTCGTGATCCGGGCGACAGCGCGGAAATGATACAAGCACGCCGCGCATTCTTAGATGCCGGACATTATCAGCCGCTGCGTGATGCAATTGTCGCCCAACTGCGGGAACGGCTTGATGAAAAGGCCACGGCGGTGCTGGATATTGGCTGTGGTGAAGGGTATTACACACACGCATTTGCCGATGTGTTGCCCGAAATCACCACGTTTGGCCTGGATGTCTCGAAGGTAGCGATAAAAGCGGCGGCGAAACGCTATCCGCAGGTCACTCTTTGTGTCGCTTCCAGCCACCGTTTGCCGTTTTCCGATACCAGTATGGACGCCATAATACGTATTTACGCGCCGTGTAAAGCAGAAGAATTAGCACGAGTAGTGAAGCCCGGCGGCTGGGTCATTACTGCCACGCCGGGACCGCGACATTTGATGGAGCTGAAGGGGCTGATTTACAATGAAGTACATCTTCATGCACCTCATGCAGAACAACTGGAAGGTTTTACATTACAGCAGAGTGATGAGTTGTGTTATCCGATGCGTCTTCGCGGTGATGAAGCCGTCGCATTATTGCAGATGACGCCGTTTGCCTGGCGTGCGAAGCCAGAAGTCTGGCAAACACTGGCAGCAAAAGAAGTGTTCGACTGCCAGACGGACTTTAATATTCACCTCTGGCAGCGTTCTTATTAACCGTGGAAGTGCGTCCAGAGGATCTGGACGCCGATGCCGATCAGCACCAGCCCGCCGAGAATTTCCGCTTTTTTCCCAAAAATTGAGCCGATAAAGCGACCAACCATCATCCCTAATGTCGACATAATCAAGGTTGCACAACCAATGGCCAATGCGGTCGCGATAATGTTGACCTGCAGGAAAGCAAGACCAACACCCACAGCCATGGCATCCAGGCTGGTGGCAATCGCGGTGGTTACCAGTAGCCAGAAACCGTGTCGACGGCGCGGCTCTTCATCTTCATCATCTGCGCCACGAAAACCCTCAATAATCATTCGCCCGCCGAGGAATATCAGCAGCACAAACGCAATCCAGTGGTTCCATTCAAGGACAAACCGGCTGGCTAACATGCCCATTCCCCAGCCGATCAGCGGCGTCAGGGTTTCGACGGCACCAAAAATAAGGCCGGTTCGCAATGCTTCAGAAAATTTCGGTTTATGGAGGGTGGCACCTTTACCGATTGATGCAGCAAATGCATCCATCGACATACCAAACGCAAGAAGAACAGTAGCAGTGATATTCATGACAATGTCCTGACCGGGGTATCCATAAAACACATCATCGCCCCCAGCAAACATGCATACATGAACAACAAGCCGTGATGGTTTTCGCGTTCATGCAGGCATAGCGATTGATGTGCATATGGTCTCGCCTGACTGAAAGTATTCAGTCCGTACGTGCCACGTTTTGCAACGAGTATGTTGACACGTACATTTCCGGAATCTGGAAATCAGCTACTCCCCAAATGAGGGCGCAACCTTAACATATTTTGAGAATATAAAACAACTGTTGGAATATATTATTTCATTGCTTTATTGATAACGATTTTCATTTAGATTTATATATCAATGAAACGTTAAAATAAATAACAAATAAGGGAAGAGATAATATAGCCTAAGCTATGTCTGATTATTAAAAATACACTAAACATAGCTTTGGCTAAATTCATAAGTTATTGAGTTGATACGAGAAGCTTATAAATTTTTTCCAGATCGTCGATATTTCGAACGCGGATTAACAGCCGACGCTGTTCTAATTGCATCACCAACACGCCATCTTCCGACAAGTTCATCGCTTTGATTCGGCTATATTCAATCCAGACATTGGCGAAGAAAAAACCTTTTTGTTTAAAGATGATCTTCGGAACGCGGATCCAGAATATATAAAAACCCATCAGAGCCAGTGCACTTAATAACCATGTTGTTATTAGCGCGCCATGATTCGTGACGTTGTTATAGATAAGAATGACAATCAATCCGACGAAGATAACGCTATCGATGCGACCACGCCGGAGCAAAGGAATTGCCAGCAGGGTGGGGCCGTTACGGCGGGGCATGATGAACTGATCGTAGATCGCGAAGGCCAGGAGTGCGGCGATGAAAAGAATCAGTACCAGGTCCGTGATTGTCATTAATCCTCCAGATAAAAAAACGGGGCCAAAAGGCCCCGGTAGTGTACAACAGTCTTACAGTCCCAGCAGGCCGCAAGCGTAACCAGCGATACCGATGACGAAGAAGCCAACGATGATCCACAGCGGGTTAACTTTTTTGCGCAGCAGCCACATACAAGCAAAGGTCAGCAGCAGTGGTACCAGGCCTGGCATTAACTGGTCAAGAATGGTTTGCACGGTGGTGACACGGGTCTGTCCATCCTGCCCGGTGATGGTCGAAACCACCAGCGGGATGTTGACATGTGTCCACTTGTTAACCAATGCCCCCATGACAAACAGGCCGAGGATAGACGCCCCTTCCGTCAGTTTTTGCAGGAAGCCACCACCCATATCTTTAACGATATCGATACCTTTGGAGTAACCATACGCTACGCCGTAGTAACGGGTTGCCAGACGCACCAGGTTAAACAGGATGAAGAACAGCAGCGGACCTAACAGGCTGCCGCTCATCGCGATACCGGCACCCAGTGCTGCAAATACCGGACGTACGGTTCCCCAGAAGATCGGGTCGCCTACACCAGCCAGCGGCCCCATCAAACCGACTTTGATACCGTTGATAGCACCGTCATCGATCTCTGCGCCATTAGCACGCTGTTCTTCCAGCGCCAGGGTTACGCCGAGAATCGGCGCAGCCACGAACGGCTGGGTGTTAAAGAACTCCAGGTGACGGCGAATAGCTTGTTTACGAGCTTCGTTGTTCTCAGGGTAGAGGCGACGAATTGCCGGTACCATAGAGAAGCAGAAACCCAGTGCCTGCATACGTTCGAAGTTCCATGAACCCTGGAACAGGTTAGAACGAATGAACACGCCACGAATATCACTCTGTGTGAGTTTTTTCTCGGTGGTATTTTTAGTCATATCAACCATTTCGCTCACCTGTTAGTCCAGTTCGTTATCGAGATCGTTGTTACCAGCTGCCTGAGCAGGCGCACCGGCTACGCGGTTGTATTTCGGGCTAAGTTGGATGTAGAGCACTGCCATAACAGTACCAATCACACCCAGAGCAACCAGGTTAAAGTTGGTGAATGCTGCGGTTACGAAGCCGAGGTAGAAGAACGGCATCAGGTAGCCAGCACGCATCATGTTGATAACCATCGCATAACCAACCACCACGATCATGCCACCGGCGATATTCAGACCATTGGTCACCACTTCCGGAATCGCATTCAGCATGTTCTGTACTTCGCTGGTACCAACAGACAGCGCCACGATGACGGCAGGAATTGCCACACGCATTGCTTGCAGGAACAGAGAAGAAACGTGGATCCAGGAAATCGCTGTCAGGTTGCCGTTATCAGCAGCCTTATCCGCAGCGTGCTGGAAAGCAACGGTAATAGTACGAACGATGATGGTCAGTACCTGGCCCGCAGCGGCCAGAGGGATTGCCAGTGCGATACCTGCACCAATGCTCTGATGACCTGCGATAACCAGAATGGTAGAAATGATAGAAGCCAGAGCGGCGTCAGGCGCAACTGCAGCACCGATGTTCATCCAGCCCAGCGCGATCATTTCCAGCGTACCACCGATAATAATACCGGTTTTCATATCCCCAAGAACGATACCCACCAGGGTACACGCGATTAGCGGACGGTGAAACTGAAATTCATCGAGGATTGATCCCATACCTGCGATACAGGCTACGATAAATACCAGCACAATTTGAAGAGTGGTAATCTCCATTGTACTTCTCCTGTTTACGTAAGACTTAAGTGTGAAAACTGAGTGATAATCAACACAATACGTTACTTATCGATTTTGCTGATCAGATCCATCATTTTCAGTTTCGGATCGGTGGAAACCTTACGGACTTCCAGCTCAATACCGCGCGCATTCAGTTTCTTGAACGCCTCGATATCTTTTTCATCAACCGAAACCGCGTTATTCTCCTGGGTTTTACCCTGACGGAATGCCATACCACCGACGTTAACAGAGGTGATTTTCACGCCGCCTTCAACGAGACGCTCTACATCTGTTGGGTTGGTAAATAACAGCATTACGCGTTCGCCAGCATATTTCGGGTTGTTGTAGACGCGAATCATTTTGGCAACATCAACTACGTGTGCTGTTACGCCCGGAGGTGCAACCTGGGTGAGCAGTGTCTTACGAACGGTATCCGCAGCCACTTCATCACTAACAACAATAATACGGGAGACATTGGTTTCTTTGGTCCAGCGGGTGGCGACCTGACCGTGAATCAGACGGTCGTCGATACGCGCAAGGCCAATAACCATGTAGTCGTTTGGCCCCATTGGTTTTGCCGGAGTTGGAGCCGCTTTTGGTGCTGCGGCAGCGGGTGCTGGCGCGGCTTTTTCAACCGGTTTGGCTTTCAGTGCTTTCACGCCTTCACGGCCTGTTTCTACTGCCAGCGCAACCAGTTCATCAAAGCTTGGGTCATCATCACGAGCCATTAACGTTTCCACGAGCATTGGAATGTTAACGCCTGCAATGACTTCATAATGCTCTTTGTCGACGACAATGCGGCTGGCAGCATTGAACGGGCTGCCTCCCCATGTATCAACGAGAAACAGCACGCCTTTAGTGGTGTCGAGTTTTGCCAACTGAGCGTTGTACTTTTCAATCAGCGTTTCGGCATTTTCACCTGGAACGAAATCGATCCAGCCGACGTTTTCCTGCTCGCCTAACAGCATTTCTGCCGTTTTAAGCAACTGCTCTGCAGCCCAACCATGTGTGCCTATAACAATAGCAATGGTCACTTGCTACCTCCTTTATTATCGTTAACACCTCAACGTGCCAGATGTATTTTTGAATCGTCGTCCACAATCGAATCGATTCAGATAAGGGCTACAACCAAAAACCCCTGCGTTTCGCGATTTATTTTAGATATCGAAAAAATTATTTTATGTGATGAAGATCCGTAATTTAACTTTCGATTAGCAGAAATTTCGAAAGGTAAAATATCCTTGTCACATTCGTTTGCAAAGGAAGGTAAATCTTTGCCAAATCAGAGGCGTCTCTGATATGTTTAACTCCCGTTTAACAACCATGGAGTATAGGGCAGTAGCCCGCAGTATGGATCGTCACCGACGTCATTTCAGCATCAGGCCTTTTAACGCCTACCTTTCTGGCACTCTATGCCGCACCTTTCGTTTGCATTTTGTCGTTACGCCTGCATTATTTCTGGCGTCGAATAGCTATTCCTTAAGCAGGAGCTTGTCATGGAATTCTTAATGGACCCCTCAATTTGGGCGGGGCTACTCACGCTTGTTGTTCTCGAAATTGTGCTGGGTATCGATAACCTGGTCTTCATCGCCATTCTTGCTGACAAACTGCCGCCAAAACAACGCGATAAAGCGCGTTTGCTGGGGTTATCACTGGCGCTGATTATGCGTCTGGGGCTGCTGTCGCTGATTTCATGGATGGTCACGCTGACCAAACCGCTATTTACCGTCATGGATTTCTCCTTCTCCGGACGCGACCTGATTATGTTGTTCGGGGGGATATTCTTGCTGTTCAAAGCAACAACCGAACTGCATGAACGGCTGGAAAACCGCGATCATGATTCCGGCCACGGTAAAGGCTACGCCAGTTTCTGGGTGGTCGTCACACAGATTGTCATCCTTGACGCCGTCTTCTCGTTGGATGCGGTAATTACTGCAGTAGGGATGGTTAACCATCTGCCGGTGATGATGGCGGCGGTAGTGATTGCGATGGCGGTTATGTTGCTGGCATCCAAACCGCTGACGCGATTCGTTAACCAGCACCCCACGGTGGTGGTGCTCTGTCTGAGCTTCCTGTTAATGATTGGTCTGAGTCTGGTGGCAGAAGGTTTCGGTTTCCACATTCCGAAAGGTTACCTGTATGCCGCGATTGGCTTCTCGATCATCATCGAAGTGTTTAACCAGATTGCGCGTCGCAACTTTATTCGCCACCAGTCGACTTTGCCGCTGCGAGCGCGTACTGCCGATGCCATCCTGCGTTTGATGGGCGGGAAACGTCAGGCCAATGTTCAGCACGATGCCGATAACCCGATGCCGATGCCGATCCCGGAAGGTGCATTTGCCGAAGAAGAACGTTACATGATTAACGGCGTACTGACGCTGGCGTCGCGTTCTCTGCGCGGGATCATGACGCCGCGCGGTGAAATAAGCTGGGTTGACGCTAATCTCGGGGTCGATGAAATCCGCGAGCAGCTGCTCTCCTCACCGCACAGCCTGTTCCCGGTATGTCGCGGTGAACTGGATGAAATCATCGGAATCGTACGTGCTAAAGAACTGCTGGTGGCGCTGGAAGAGGGCGTTGATGTGGCGGCGATTGCTTCGGCGTCTCCGGCGATTATCGTCCCGGAAACCCTCGATCCGATCAACCTGCTGGGCGTGCTGCGTCGTGCTCGCGGGAGCTTTGTTATCGTGACCAACGAGTTTGGTGTGGTACAAGGCTTGGTCACGCCGCTGGATGTGCTGGAAGCCATTGCGGGTGAATTCCCGGACGCTGACGAAACGCCGGAAATCATTACTGATGGTGACGGCTGGCTGGTAAAAGGCGGTACAGATTTGCATGCCTTGCAGCAGGCGCTTGATGTTGAGCACATTGCCGATGACGATGATATCGCGACGGTCGCGGGCCTCGTGATCTCGGCAAATGGTCACATTCCCCGTGTGGGCGATGTGATTGATGTAGGGCCACTGCATATCACCATCATTGAAGCCAATGATTATCGTGTTGATCTGGTTCGCATTGTTAAAGAGCAACCGGCGCACGATGAAGATGAGTAAGCGTTAACGTAACGGCATAATGGGCGTGATATGTCCATTATGCCGGGCGGGCGGCGGTTGGCTGCCCGCCAGCCATTTGGGAAAATCACGTAGCGGCATCGGCTGTGCGTACAAATACCCTTGCAAAATATGCACGCCATGACGGCGCAAATACTTCGCCTGTTCTTGCGTTTCCACACCCTCCGCCACCAGTTCAATATTCAGTCTTTGCCCCAGTGCGATGATGATATCGGTCACCGTCGAGTTAACCGCGTCAGAACCTATAGCTGCGGTAAATGACTTATCAATTTTCAGCACGTCAGGACGTAATGTTTCAAGCCAGGAAAATGAACTGTTGCCGGTGCCGAAGTCATCAATCGCCAGTTTGACGTTTTTACGATGTAGCTCGCGGGCAATCCGATAATCAACATCCAGTAAGGCATCGCGTTCGGTGATTTCGAGGATCAGTTGCTGAATCGGGTGAGCGCTAAACCAGTACTGATTGAGATCTTTTATCAGCACACCACGGCGAAAATGGCTGGGTGCGACGTTAATGCCAACATGAAACTGACTACTCATCGGGAAAACATGGCGCTGACGAATGGTTTCTGCCATCACATAGCGGGTCAGTGGCACAATTAAATGATGTTCTTCCGCGATAGGAATAAACACATCCGGTGAAATCCAGCCCTGACGCGGATTGTTCCAGCGCAGCAAAATCTCTACACCAATACATTGCTGGCTGCGCGCATTAAGCAAAGGCTGACAGAACAATTCGAACTCATGTTGCGCCAGGCCCAGATTGATTTCGCGGGAAAAGCTCATCCGGTAAGCGGTCGCCAGCCAGGCGATGTAGCCCACCAGTAAACTTAGCAGCACCGCCAGCGGTAATTGTGTTGGAAGATAGTGCCATGCCAGCGCCGTAGCCCCCGGACCATTAACGTTAATGGTAAAAGGAAAGCGTTGCGAAGAAACCTGATAGTTTTCATTGTCTTCAGGTTGCGGAAGGGAATCTACCAGCCCATTACCATAGAGCAAATGCCGTTTGTCCACCGTCAGGCTGGCGCTACTGATTTGCGGCAGTTGTGGCTCAAGGAGCATTGCCGTCAGTAAGTCGATGTTAATCATCTCCATGACCCCAGCATTGCTACTGCCCGCTGCAGGCGTCCATTGAATCAAAACCGGACTGCCTTTAATCAGGGCACGGTCGATCGTCAGGCGTAAAAGTGGTTGCGGTGCAGGAAGTTCAGCCAGAATGTCCACGACGGGCACATTGCGATAACCAAAAATGCTGGAGCAATAGAGTGTGCCGTCTTGCACCAGGCCAATGGATCGCACAGTTTGGAGTTTTGCCGCCTGTTTACGTAATGGCAAATGGGCGACAGAGCAGGGCAGACCAATCAGCGGAAGCAAGACTTCGCTACCTGCCTGTAGGGGAAGCAGTACTTTATCTAATTCCTCTACAGCGTGATTGGCGAATTGTACTACCCGTTGTTGATTTAAGTTACGCTGTGAAATAAATCGCACGCTCAGGGTCGAAGCGAGCGTAACGAGTGCGCAAATCGTACAAACAATCATTCGATTACGGCGATAGGTTTTAATGATCCGTTGTGCTTTTTGCATGCGGGCCACCCTGTAAGCGTATGGCGACAAACGCCTGACGCAACAGTGGAAGTGTAGTGGGGAATATTACAGCAGACGAGAAAGCGGGTATAAATTCGCCCATCCGTTGCAGATGGGCGAGTAAGAAGTATTAGTCACACTGGACTTTGATTGCCAGACCACCGCGTGAGGTTTCGCGGTATTTGGCGTTCATGTCCTTACCGGTTTCGTACATCGTTTCGATGACCTTATCCAGCGAGACGCGCGGTGCACTGGTGCGGCGCAGAGCCATCCGTGCGGCGTTAATCGCCTTCACAGAGGCAATGGCATTACGCTCAATGCACGGCACCTGAACCTGCCCTGCAACCGGGTCGCAGGTTAAACCAAGGTTGTGTTCCATGCCAATTTCCGCCGCCACGCAAACCTGTTCCGGGCTACCGCCCAGCAGTTCTGCAAGACCCGCAGCAGCCATTGAACAGGCAACACCCACTTCGCCCTGGCAACCAACTTCCGCACCGGAAATAGAGGCGTTCATTTTATACAATGCACCAATCGCGCCCGCTGCCATAAAGTAACGGGTATAGATGTCCGGGCTGACCGATTCAATAAAGTGGTCATAGTAAGCCAGCACTGCCGGAACGATACCGCAGGCACCGTTGGTTGGCGCAGTTACCACACGACCACCGGCGGCGTTTTCTTCGTTAACTGCCAGCGCAAACATGTTTACCCAGTCAATGACATTCATCGGATCGTTAGACAGTTTATCGCTGGAAACTAACATCCGGCGCAGGGCAGACGCACGACGTGGCACGCGCAGCGGGCCTGGCAGTACACCTTCGGTGTTCATCCCGCGATCGATACATGCCTGCATGGTTTGCCAGACATGCGCGAAATACTCGTCGATCTCTTTCTTGCTGTGCAGCGCCAGTTCGTTCTGCATAGCGAGACCAGACAGCGAATAGCCGGTTTCATTACAGTACGCGAGCAGTTCGGTGGCAGATTTGAACGGATACGGCACGCTCACTTCGTTGGCAGCATCCTGACCAAAGTGTTCTTCATCGACGATAAAACCGCCGCCGATGGAATAATAAGTTTTGCTGTAGACGACTTCATCGCCGTTATAGGCGTGGATTTGCATACCGTTTTCATGCAGCGGCAGGTTGCCGTTATGAAAACGCATCCCGTTGTCGCGCGGGAAATCCACTTCATGCCGTCCCTGTGCCAGCAGCAGACGTTCGCGCTCTTCTACGTCGCGAATAAAACCGGGAATACTGTCGATATCCACGGTGGCAGGTTCGTTACCTGCAAGACCCATAATAATGGCGATATCGGTGTGGTGGCCTTTACCCGTCAGCGACAGTGAACCATAAACGTCCACGGCAACGCGAGTAACGCTATCCAGTAAGCCTTTTTCGACCAGATCATCGACGAACTGTTTACCCGCCTTCATAGGCCCTACGGTATGGGAAGATGAGGGACCAATCCCCACCTTAAACATGTCGAATAGACTAATCACGATAATACTCCTGACAAGGTGACTGGACTTCCAGTAACGAACTAATAACAGCGCATAGTGTAAGAGGGAACGCGGCGACTGGCTTAACTATTCACATGAATTAAACTAATCAAAAACCGCGATTTAACTAATATTGCGATGATTGTCTCAAGTAGTGTTTTGTAGATGTAAAGATAAGTATAGTCAGGGTTTCACACCAATTTGCAGCGCCAGCTCACGAATTATGCCTGCGGTCATTCCCCATACAAAATACTGTTCGTACCAGGACAGCCATACCCGATGTGAATCGCCACGGCGGTAGATATCTAAAGGGTGATAACGACCCAGATGTAATGCCTGGGCGAGCGGCATTTCAAACACCGCCGAGACTTCATCTTCACTGGCGCGATACGGCAGATCGGGCGGGATAATGCCGACCACTGGGGTTACCTGATAGCCAGTTACGCTATCGACGGGCGGCAGCACGCCGATAACTTCAACGGCGGAAGGCGGTATAGCGACCTCTTCTTCAGCTTCGCGCAGCGCGGCGGCGATAACTGATGCGTCCGTGTCATCGACTGCACCTCCAGGGAATGCCACTTGTCCAGCGTGTTTACGCAGATGAATTGAACGCTGAGTCAGCAACAACCCCGGTTGCGGTCGACGGACGATGGGGATTAACACGGCAGCCTGACGATGATTTAGGGTTTCCCGGTTAATTTGCGGGCGCAAAAGTTGAAAGCGAGATAAAAAATCATCAAGCGTCAGGCTACGGTATTCCACGTCTTACTTCTCCAGTTGGCGTAATATCTTATTAACTTTATCAAAAGTTTCCTGATATTCCGCTTCTTCCTGGCTATCGGCGACAATTCCACCGCCCGCAGAGCAGTATATTTGTCCGTTAATGGCAGTCAGCGTGCGGATAGTAATGCTGGTATCCATGTTGCCGCAAAAGCTCAAATAGCCAATGCTGCCGCACCAGGCATTACGTCGCTGCGGTTCCAGTTCGTCGATAATTTCCATAGCCCGTACTTTCGGAGCCCCGGTTATTGAGCCACCAGGAAAAGCTGCGCGCAGCAGATCGCTGGCGTGTAACTGTTCTGGTAGTCGCGCCGTTATAGTGCTGACCAGATGATGCACGGCAGGGAAGGGTTCCACCACGAAGAGCTCTGGTACTTTTACCGAACCGGCTACGGCAACACGACCGATATCATTACGCATTAAATCGACAATCATCAGATTTTCGGCACGATCTTTCGCTGAGTTCGCCAGTTTTTCTGCTTGTTTGCTATCTTCCTGAGGATCGGGCAGGCGTGGTAGCGTGCCTTTAATCGGGCGGGTCTGGATTTCACTATTATCACAAAGAATAAACCGCTCTGGCGAAAGGCTTAAAATTGCACCCTGTTCAAGACGTAAAAAAGCGCTAAATGGCGCGCGGTTGGCCTGATTAAGCTGAAGGAATGCCTGCCATTCATCGCCAGAATAGGTCGCATGAAAACGCTGGGCGAGATTCACCTGATAGCAATCACCGCTGTGCAGATATTCCTGTACCTGGCGAAATTTTTCGCCGTACTGCTCGCGGGTCATATTGGATTGCCAGTCGGAAGTGAGCGTGAAATCTTCCTGCGGCGAGAATTGCTGGCTTTCCAGCCAGGCCCGACGGGCATTGACATCATTATGACTCAGCAAAGAAACTGTATGACGCTGGTGGTCGACAATGAGCGCCCAATCGTAGATACCCACTGCCATATCCGGCAGAACGATATCTTGTTCCGCAATTTCTGGCAGTGACTCAAAACGGCGGCCCAGATCGTAGCCAAACAACCCCAGTGCGCCGCCCTGAAATGGCAAATCTTCGTTATGCGTTGGGCGAATGTCTGCGCGATCCAGCACCTGCTGGAGCACCTGTAGCGGGTCATCAGTGGTCGTTGTGCGTTTTTCGCTTTCACTAACAACGGTTTCTTTACCGAAAGTGGTTAAAGTGCAAATCGGATCGGCGACCACAATATCAAAGCGGCTATACGGATGATCGGCATAGCCGGAGTGTAAAAGCATCGCCCACGGCAGGTGGCTTAAGCGGGAGAAATAAAATTCAGCGGCGTCCTGACGCCAGGGTAAAGTAATCACAGCGGGAGATAACGTCTTCATCAGTCCTGACTCTACTGGCTATGTGCCGGGTAGCATGAAATAATTAGCGCCAACAATTTAGCAGGAGTTAACAATGTTTGCAGGTTTACCTTCACTCACCCATGAACAGCAGCAAAAAGCTGTCGAGCGGATCCAGGAACTGATGGCACAAGGGATGAGCAGCGGCCAGGCAATCGCGCTGGTGGCAGAAGAGCTGCGTGCCAACCACTCCGGCGAGCGAATCGTGGCGCGTTTTGAGGATGAAGACGAGTAACACACTAATCCGTATCGATTTCGTTATAGAAGCCGATGATCATTTGATTGTGAGAAAAAGGACGCTTTTTATATGTGATTAAAAGCGTCCTGACCCATTTATGCTGATATAAATTTAACTCAGACCAGTGCTTTTAGTTCTTCCTGCATATATGTTGAAAAGTATTCAGGATTTTTAATCACAGAGCGTTCACCTGTCTCCATTTTTTTTGCCCATCCAACCATTTTTTCCGTGAACCCAGGGTTCCAGCCTTCCTGGTCAGCTCGCGCCGTAATATCAGCGGCACTCGCGGGTACTCCCAGTTCTTTTAAATATTTAAAGATTCCCTTCGCCGTGCTTTCATTCATCGAACTTGGTGTTGGCGCTGATACATCCATGGCACCAATGAAATCCAGGGCTTTATCTATTACAGCAGGCATATTCTTATCCTTAAAATTAACCATGTTATCGATAAGACTATATATGACCTTAATTTGCATCTAATATCAAAGGGATTATAACGATATGGCACGAGTTAACCTGTTGACATTCAGGTGTTTTAAAGGTAGCAGCTCATGGTGTGTTATCCAGTAAGATGGAGAAATTTAACGGTCAGTCCTCACGCTATAACCAGATTATTCAGCTAAGAAAGAAAACCAGAGTTGCTAGTCAGAGGGCGAACACAACGGCATGGTTATGGTTATTTATATAGTTAGTTTTATAGATAAAATTGAAATTATAAAAATAAATAATGAATTAGCAGGAGCATCAACAGGTAATATCTTAATCTCTGGTCGATTTATGTAAAACCGACCAGTATTATCGATAAATTATCGTCTGACTTATTTTGCTTCGATAAAGCTTACACCGCAGCCACAATCTTAATTTCAACTTTATACTTCGGGTTCATCAAACCCGCTTGTAACGTGCAGCGCACCGGCGCATGACCCGCGACAACCCAGGCATCCCACGCTTTATTCATCGCCGCGAAGTCGTTTTTATCGGCCAGGAAAATGGTGGCATCCAGAATGCTCGATTTATTGCTGCCCTGTTTTTCCAGCACGGCGTCAATCTGCGCCAGCGTGTTGGCGGTTTGCTCAAAGGCATCGGCGTCGAGGTTTTCCGGTACACCAGTGTAGTAGAGCGTGTTGTTGTGGATTACTACATCAGACCAGCGGGCTTCAGCATCGATACGAACGATAGTCATTATTTTGTCCTCATTATCCTTCCATTTTCGTGCTGCAAAGACTGCCACAATGTGAGGTCGCCGTCACCACTTCAACTGGCGAAAGCGACCTCATCCTGACATAATCCCTGTTCAAATCAACAGGGGGTAGTGTGACGGACGATTTTGCACCAGACGGTCAGCTGGCGAAAGCGATACCAGGCTTTAAGCCGCGAGAACCACAGCGACAGATGGCGGTAGCCGTCACCCAGGCGATAGAAAAAGGCCAGCCGCTGGTGGTGGAAGCAGGAACCGGTACGGGCAAAACCTACGCTTACCTGGCTCCTGCGCTGCGGGCGAAAAAGAAAGTCATTATCTCGACCGGCTCAAAAGCGTTGCAGGATCAGCTCTACAGCCGCGATTTGCCAACAGTCTCAAAGGCGTTGAAATACACGGGCAACGTGGCGCTGCTGAAAGGGCGCTCAAACTACCTCTGCCTTGAACGTCTCGAACAGCAGGCGCTGGCGGGGGGCGATCTGCCGGTACAAATCTTAAGCGATGTGATCCTGCTGCGCTCCTGGTCTAATCAAACAGTCGATGGTGATATCAGCACCTGCGTCAGCGTGGCGGAAGATTCACAGGCGTGGCCGCTGGTCACCAGCACCAACGACAACTGTCTTGGCAGCGACTGCCCGATGTATAAAGATTGCTTTGTGGTCAAAGCACGTAAAAAAGCGATGGACGCCGATGTGGTGGTGGTAAACCATCATCTCTTTCTGGCGGATATGGTGGTTAAAGAGAGTGGATTTGGCGAGTTGATCCCGGAAGCGGACGTCATGATCTTCGACGAAGCCCACCAGCTACCGGACATTGCCAGCCAGTATTTTGGTCAGTCACTCTCCAGTCGACAACTGCTCGACCTGGCAAAAGACATCACCATCGCCTACCGCACCGAATTAAAAGACACCCAGCAGTTACAAAAGTGCGCTGATCGTCTTGCCCAGAGTGCGCAGGATTTTCGTCTGCAACTCGGTGAGCCAGGTTATCGCGGTAACCTGCGTGAGCTGTTAGCTAATCCGCAAATTCAGCGGGCATTTTTACTGCTCGATGACACCCTGGAACTTTGTTATGACGTGGCGAAACTGTCACTGGGGCGTTCCGCCTTGCTGGATGCGGCATTTGTTGTATCGCACACGGCTGAAGCGGCTAAAAGAGATCAATCAGCCGGGCTACAGCTACTGGTACGAATGCACTTCGCGCCATTTTACTCTGGCTCTCACGCCGCTCAGCGTGGCGGATAAATTCAAAGAGTTAATGGCGCAAAAGCCCGGTAGCTGGATCTTCACCTCAGCAACGCTGTCGGTGAACGACGATCTGCATCATTTCACCTCGCGGCTTGGGATAGAACAGGCGGAGTCGTTGCTATTGCCAAGCCCGTTTGATTACAGCCGCCAGGCGTTACTCTGTGTGCCGCGCAATCTGCCGCAAACCAACCAGCCAGGTTCTGCTCGCCAGTTAGCGGCAATGCTGCGACCGATCATCGAAGCTAACAACGGTCGTTGTTTTATGCTTTGTACCTCGCACGCCATGATGCGCGATCTGGCCGAGCAGTTCCGCGCTACCATGACGCTTCCCGTTTTGTTGCAGGGGGAAACCAGCAAAGGGCAACTGTTGCAGCAATTTGTCAGCGCCGGTAACGCGCTTCTTGTGGCAACCAGTAGTTTCTGGGAAGGGGTGGACGTGCGTGGCGATACATTGTCATTGGTGATTATCGACAAGTTGCCGTTTACCTCACCGGATGACCCGCTGTTAAAAGCGCGCATGGAAGATTGCCGTTTGCGCGGTGGCGACCCGTTCGATGAAGTGCAACTACCAGATGCCGTCATTACTCTCAAACAAGGGGTAGGGCGACTGATTCGCGACGCCGACGATCGTGGCGTGCTGGTGATTTGTGACAATCGGCTGGTGATGCGCCCTTACGGCGCGACGTTTCTCGCCAGTCTGCCGCCCGCGCCACGCACCCGTGACATTGCCCGTGCGGTTCGTTTCCTTGCGATACCATCCTCCAGGTAATTTGTTACGGAGTATGGTATGATGCGCGCCTTTTTATTGATCTAAGCACGAAGACCCATGCGAATTCTGGCTATCGATACCGCGACAGAGGCCTGCTCTGTCGCCCTGTGGAACGACGGTACTGTCAACGCTCATTTTGAGCTTTGCCCTCGTGAACATACTCAACGAATCTTACCGATGGTGCAGGATATCCTGACCACCAGCGGAACTTCCCTGACTGATATTAACGCTCTGGCTTACGGGCGCGGCCCCGGTAGCTTTACTGGCGTGCGCATTGGTATTGGCATCGCGCAAGGGCTGGCGCTTGGCGCGGAATTACCGATGATTGGCGTCTCCACGCTAATGACGATGGCGCAAGGGGCGTGGCGCAAAAACGGCGCAACCCGTGTGCTGGCAGCCATTGACGCGCGAATGGGCGAAGTTTACTGGGCCGAATATCAGCGTGATGAAAACGGTATCTGGCACGGTGAAGAAACCGAAGCCGTACTCAAACCCGAAATCGTCCATGAACGAATGCAACAGCTTTCCGGCGAATGGGTGACGGTAGGGACGGGCTGGCAAGCCTGGCCGGATCTCGGTAAAGAGAGCGGACTGGTTTTGCGCGATGGCGAAGTGTTACTCCCCGCTGCAGAAGATATGCTGCCGATTGCTTGTCAGATGTTTGCCGAGGGTAAAACGGTGGCGGTGGAACATGCCGAACCGGTTTATTTACGTAACAACGTCGCATGGAAGAAACTTCCGGGCAAAGAATGAATCTTAAGAGTATGCCCTGAGAAAAAAAGGAGTCGCATCATGGCGGTTCAAAAGAATGTTATCAAAGGCATACTGGCAGGTACGTTTGCGCTAATGCTGAGCGGTTGTGTCACTGTGCCGGACGCCATTAAAGGCAGCAGTCCCACGCCGCAACAAGATTTAGTTCGGGTGATGAGTGCGCCGCAGCTGTACGTTGGTCAGGAGGCACGCTTTGGTGGCAAAGTGGTTGCGGTACAAAACCAGCAAGGGAAAACCCGCCTGGAAATTGCTACCGTACCGCTGGACAGCGGTGCCAGACCGACGCTGGGAGAACCTTCTCGCGGTCGCATTTATGCCGATGTGAACGGTTTTCTGGACCCGGTGGATTTCCGTGGACAACTGGTTACGGTAGTCGGGCCAATCACTGGTGCGGTTGACGGAAAAATCGGCAACACGCCCTATAAATTTATGGTGATGCAAGTAACGGGTTACAAACGTTGGCATTTAACCCAGCAGGTGATTATGCCGCCTCAGCCGATTGATCCATGGTTTTATGGCGGTCGTGGCTGGCCCTATGGCTACGGCGGATGGGGCTGGTATAATCCCGGCCCCGCGAGAGTACAAACAGTTGTAACTGAATAATTGCTTGTTTTTAAAGAAAAAGAAACAGCGGCTGGTCCGCTGTTTCTGCATTCTTACGGTAAAGATAAAAATAAATAGTGACGCGCTTCGCAACCTTTTCGTTGGGTAATTATTAAGCTGGTATGATGAGTTAATATTATGTTAACGGCATGTATATCATTTGGGGTTGCGATGACGACGAACACGCATTTTAGAGGTGAAGAATTGAAGAAGGTTTGGCTTAACCGTTATCCCGCGGACGTTCCGACGGAGATCAACCCTGACCGTTATCAATCTCTGGTAGATATGTTTGAGCAGTCGGTCGCGCGCTACGCCGATCAGCCTGCGTTTGTGAATATGGGGGAGGTAATGACCTTCCGCAAGCTGGAAGAACGCAGTCGCGCGTTTGCCGCTTATTTGCAACAAGGGTTGGGGCTGAAGAAAGGCGATCGCGTTGCGTTGATGATGCCTAATTTATTGCAATATCCGGTGGCGCTGTTTGGCATTTTGCGTGCCGGGATGATCGTCGTAAACGTTAACCCGTTGTATACCCCGCGTGAGCTTGAGCATCAGCTTAACGATAGCGGCGCATCGGCGATTGTTATCGTGTCTAACTTTGCTCACACACTGGAAAAAGTGGTTGATAAAACCGCCGTTCAGCACGTAATTCTGACCCGTATGGGCGATCAGCTATCTACGGCAAAAGGCACGGTAGTCAATTTCGTTGTTAAATACATCAAGCGTTTGGTGCCGAAATACCATCTGCCAGATGCCATTTCATTTCGTAGCGCACTGCATAACGGCTACCGGATGCAGTACGTCAAACCCGAACTGGTGCCGGAAGATTTAGCCTTCCTGCAATACACCGGCGGCACCACAGGTGTGGCGAAAGGCGCGATGCTGACTCACCGCAATATGCTGGCGAACCTGGAACAGGTCAACGCCACCTATGGGCCGTTGCTGCATCCAGGTAAAGAACTGGTAGTAACGGCACTGCCGCTGTATCACATTTTTGCCCTGACCATTAACTGCCTGCTGTTTATCGAACTGGGTGGGCAGAACCTGCTTATCACTAACCCGCGCGATATTCCAGGGTTGGTAAAAGAGTTAGCGAAATATCCGTTTACCGCTATCACGGGCGTTAACACCTTGTTCAATGCGTTGCTGAACAATAAAGAGTTCCAGCAGCTGGATTTCTCCAGTCTGCATCTTTCCGCAGGCGGAGGGATGCCAGTGCAGCAAGTGGTGGCAGAGCGTTGGGTGAAACTGACCGGACAGTATCTGCTGGAAGGCTATGGCCTTACCGAGTGTGCGCCGCTGGTCAGCGTTAACCCATATGATATTGATTATCATAGTGGTAGCATCGGTTTGCCGGTGCCGTCGACGGAAGCCAAACTGGTGGATGATGATGATAATGAAGTACCACCAGGTCAACCGGGTGAGCTTTGTGTCAAAGGACCGCAGGTGATGCTGGGTTACTGGCAGCGTCCCGATGCTACCGATGAAATCATCAAAAATGGCTGGTTACACACCGGCGACATCGCGGTAATGGATGAAGAAGGATTCCTGCGCATTGTTGATCGTAAAAAAGACATGATTCTGGTTTCCGGTTTTAACGTCTATCCCAACGAGATTGAAGATGTCGTCATGCAGCATCCTGGCGTACAGGAAGTCGCGGCTGTTGGCGTACCTTCCGGCTCCAGTGGTGAAGCGGTGAAAATCTTCGTAGTGAAAAAAGATCCATCGCTTACCGAAGAGTCACTGGTGACCTTTTGCCGCCGTCAGCTCACGGGTTACAAAGTACCGAAGCTGGTGGAGTTTCGTGATGAGTTACCGAAATCTAACGTCGGAAAAATTTTGCGACGAGAATTACGTGACGAAGCGCGCGGCAAAGTGGACAATAAAGCCTGAGTGTTAAGTCAGTCGTCAGACGCCGGTTAATCCGGCGTTTTTTTTGACGCCCACTAAAGAGAAAACAATTTGAATTACCAAATGATTACCACGGACGATGCGCTGGCTTCTTTGTGTGAAGCCGTCCGTGCCTTTCCGGCGATAGCCCTGGATACTGAATTTGTTCGTACGCGCACTTATTACCCGCAGCTGGGGTTGATTCAACTTTTCGATGGCGAGCATCTGGCGCTAATTGATCCTCTCGGGATCACCGACTGGTCACCGCTGAAAGCGATCCTGCGCGATCCGTCCATCACAAAATTTCTCCATGCAGGCAGTGAAGATCTGGAAGTGTTCCTCAATGTCTTTGGCGAATTACCACAACCCTTGATTGACACGCAAATCCTTGCTGCCTTCTGCGGACGCCCGATGTCATGGGGTTTCGCTTCCATGGTGGAAGAGTATTCCGGCGTTACGCTGGACAAGAGTGAATCGCGCACCGACTGGCTGGCCAGACCGCTGACCGAACGTCAGTGTGAATACGCAGCGGCGGATGTCTGGTATCTGTTACCGATCACCGCCAAGCTTATGGTAGAAACGGAGGCCTCCGGCTGGCTACCTGCGGCGCTGGATGAATGCCGCCTGATGCAAATGCGTCGTCAGGAAGTCGTTGCGCCGGAAGATGCCTGGCGTGATATCACCAATGCCTGGCAGTTACGCACACGCCAACTGGCCTGTCTGCAACTGTTAGCCGACTGGCGACTGCGCAAGGCGCGAGAGCGTGATCTGGCGGTGAACTTTGTCGTGCGTGAAGAGCATTTGTGGTCGGTCGCGCGTTATATGCCGGGAAGTTTAGGCGAACTGGACAGCCTGGGTTTATCCGGTAGCGAAATCCGCTTTCACGGTAAAACGCTGCTGGCGCTGGTGGAAAAAGCGCAGACATTGCCGGAAGAGGCCTTACCGCAGCCGATGCTTAACCTGATGGACATGCCTGGTTATCGTAAAGCGTTTAAAGCGATTAAGTCGCTGATTACTGACGTGAGCGAAACGCATAAGATCAGCGCCGAATTGCTGGCATCGCGTCGGCAAATCAACCAACTGCTGAACTGGCACTGGAAACTGAAACCGCAGAACAATTTGCCGGAGCTGATTTCCGGCTGGCGTGGTGAGCTGATGGCGGAAGCATTACACAATTTATTGCAGGAATATCCGCAGTAAAATCTTCCGAAGCCGGACTGGGCGCGCTCAGCGCCACATCCGGCTTTGGCAAACTACAAATCCAACACCAGGCGTTTACCCTTCGCACGCGAACAACAGATCAACATACTTTGCTGGCTGGCACGCTCTTCATCGCTAAAATACTGATCCCGATGGTCAGCTTCACCTTCCAGTATTGCTGTTTCGCAGGTTCCGCATACCCCTTCACGACATAAACATTCCACTTTCGCGGCTTTATTATTTTCAATAACCTGCAAAATAGTCATCTCTTCCGGCACCACAAACTCTTTTCCGGAACGGGCAAGCACCAGGGTAAAGGCATCGCCGGTTTTGTCTTCGATAGCAAATTGCTCAAAGTGCAGCGTATCGGCGACGATGTCCAGACGCGCAGCTTCACTTCTTACCGCTTCATTTAGCGCCTCGGGACCACAGGTATAAACGTGTGTGCCAATAATCGCGCTAATTCCAGTCGTGTTCCGGTTGATGAGTGATGCAAGTGAACTTTCTCAGCCTGCGGATGCTGGACTAGCTCATCACGAAATGCGCAACTTTCTGGATTTCGCGAGCAGTAATGTAGCTGCCAGTCGACGTCGCTGTGTTGCAGCTCTGCCATGTGCGACAGGAAAGGGGTGATACCAATACCGCCCGCGATAAACAGATGCTTTCTGGCTGAGGGAATTAGCGCAAACAGGTTATTAGGCGTTGAAATCGTTAACCGATCGCCCACTTTTACCTGCTGATGCAAAAAGCGGGAACCGCCGCGCGAGTTTTCCTCCAGCCGAACGGCAATCTGATAACAAGAGGTGTCATGCGGCGAACTCAGTAGTGAATACGCATTGCTGTACTGGTTATCACCATCGCTCATCTGCACAATGATGTGACTTCCTCCGGTGAACGCAGGCAGCGGTTTGCCATCGGTTGCCACCAGCGTGAAGCGTTTCACCTGTTCGGTAAGCGGTTCCACCTGACTCACCTGTACTTCAAACATTTGATAGTCTGACATTGCTGTACTCCATCAAAAATCAGCCCAGCGGCGGAAAATACCGCCGCCGATGTCATTAGTCCTTAAACACCTGCGCCAGCAGATTATGGAAATGGGCGATACCATGTTCGGAAATGCCACTACCGCTACTGTCGGCCATGATGCGCCCCTGACCACGATAGCCACGCGATTTCAGCCCTTTCTGTACGCTTTCAACCAGACGTAAATCTTCCGGACGGAACACATCGCGATACCACTCAATCAGCGATTTTTGCTCGTCGGTTAACTCTTCATTGGTGAAGTAAATATCGTAGTTTTGCAGGGTAGTTTCAGAATCCACCGGGAATTCATAAATGACCGTCATCATCCCTTTGATCGGGGTGACGTTCAGCATCGTGCACGGCCACAGCCAGAAACCGTGGAATGCCGCATCCGTACCCTCTTCAAATTTAAACGACTGTTCGGACGGTTTGGCGAAACCGTATTGCAGCGTCCAGTTACCGTGCATGGTGTGCCAGTAACGATCAACCTGTACGGAGTCGGAGAAACCTGGATGCGCCGGACCACAGTGATAGCACTCGAGATAGTTATCGACAATGTTCTTCCAGTTGGCAGGCGTGCGGGTGGTAAAGCGGGCCGCCAGTTTCAGATCGTGGACTTCCGGGCAGGCTTCCAGCACTTTCGCGCCCAGACCGGGTAACTGATCTTCTACGCTGGTGGCGTTGGGGTCCATGTTGATGAAGACGAATCCGGCATATTCTTCCAGACGCACCGGAACCAGTTGCGCTTTGTCGCTATCGAAATTGGCGACGTTTTCGCAGTTACGTGCATGGGCCAGATTGCCATCGAGTTTGAATGCCCATGCGTGATACGGGCAGGTAATCACATTTTTTGCTTTTCCTTCACCGCTCAACAACTGATGACCACGGTGCGGACACACGTTATAGAACGCGCGCAAAACCTTATCACGACCGCGTACCAGCACGATGCTTTCGCCAATGATCTCACGCGTCACATAATCATTGGCATTCGCCAGTTCGCTGCTGTGAGCGACGCAAATCCAGCTTTTGGCGAAGACGTTCTCTTTTTCGTGTTCAAACGCGTTCTGATCGGTATAAAAACGGGCAGGAATGGTCCACGCCTCTTGCGGGTTAGCGCAAAAATTTTCGGGTAGTACAAAGTCAGGGCTCAGATTGCTCATAGGGATACCTTTATCGTTAGGATGATGGCGCTCAGTTGTCGCCTTTGAATACGGTTCCCGCAGGGAGCACTGGCGTTTTTTCCAGGGCTTCAACCGGTGTCTGCGGGAGATAATGTTCAACTTGATGAGCCGGAATGTCGGCGTAATCCTGTTTCAGCCAGCGAATAAATCCGCCGACTTTCACCAGTAAAATGACGAGGAAGGGAAGGGCTGTGAGCACGACGGTGGTTTTCATCGTTTCCAGCGAAGCACCGGTAAACAAGATGGAAAGCGGGATCAGAGTGATCACCACGCACCAGAAAAGACGCAGCCCACGGTCAGGATCGTCACCTTCCTGGAGATTACGCGTACTGGTCGCAGCCATGGTGTAGGCCACCGCATCCATATGCGAGGCAAGGAAAATAATCATCACGCCCAGGTATGCGGCGAGGAACAATTTACCGGCTGGCAACGACATCAGAACTTGCTGTACAGCTGTTTCGCCGCCCAGTGTTTCCAGCACCTGTGGGACGTTGATTACGCCATTGATAAACTGATGAATGGCATAGCTTTCCATTACGCCGAAGAAGAACCAGCAACCGACGGTGCTGCCGAGGATCAGTCCCCAGATAACTTCTTTAATCTTACGACCGTGGGAAACGCGGGTGACAAACATTGCTACGCCAGGGGTGTATGAGATCCACCACAGCCAGTAGAAAACGGTCCAGTTGCGGGTAAATGAACCATCGCCAAGCGGATCGGTGAATAAGCTCATTTGCAGGAAGTTTTGCGTGGTCAGACCGATGGCATTGATGATGCTGTTGGTAATAAATTCGGTTGGGCCGACAATCAGCACCAGTAATGGCAGCAGGAACGCGCCCCAGCCAACCATTTTGCTCAGACGTTGCAAACCGTTGTTGATACCAATCCACGAGCTTAGGCAAAAAATGCCGCCGGAAAGCAGGATCACAAATGCCTGCACGGTGAAGTTATCGGGTAAACCGGTCAGCGCGGAAAGTCCACGAGTAAAGGTTGCTGCGGTGACAACAAGGGAAATAGTCAGTGCGCCGACAGTGGCGATCAGGAACATCAAATCAACCAGTTTTCCCCATGGGCCTTGCGGGCGAACGCCGGTAATCGCGGCAATAATGCCGGAAAGACTCAGACCTTTGTTTTTACGCACATGAAAGTGATAAGCCATGATTAATGAGGCCAGCGTATAAGTTGCCCAGGCGCTGATGCCCCAGTGGAAGAAGGAGTAAGGGACGCTAAATTCGAGTGCCTGTTGTGAACGCGGTGCGATATTTAATCCAGGCGTTTGATAATAATAGGCCCATTCAGCAACCCCCCAATAAAGCGTAGAAGAACCTAAACCGGCACAAATAAACATAAACAGCCAGGAGAGCGTGCTGTATTCCGGTTTTCCTTCGCCAAGACGAATATTGCCGTATTTACTGGTGGCTAAATAAATCACCAGTCCCATTGCCAGCAAAACCAATACCTGTACGGCGGAACCTAACGTACGCGTAACAAAAGTGTATATTGCGTTGGCCGCGTCGGCCGATTGTTGTGGGAAAAGGCTTAATGCAGCTGCGATGAAAAGAATGGCCACCAGGCTGATGCTTATCAGCGGCACATCTTTTTTCTTAACATTGCTCATCATGAGTCATCTCCTGGGCATAAAAGCCCGTCTCTGGCTTTTGCCAGTTGTAATTATTTGCAGGGTAATGAGTTGTATGTTGTGTTTAACAAATTGATTATTTGCATGTTACATAAATTAAACAATTAAGAATACGGAAAGCCATAAAACACGAAACGGAAACAATAAAAGGTGAAATGACGCAGGTTATTTACTGCAAAGAACGAATAAAAAAACCGCGTCAGTGACGCGGTTCAAATAAACTGGTTTGACCTTAACGCAAAATAATCTTGCAAATCGCGTCGGCAACCTGTGGCGTGGTGGCATTGCCTTTCATATCAGGTGTTTTCGGCCCGTGAGCAATCACTTCTTCAATTGCTGCCAGAATACCGTTATGCGCTTGCTGGAAACGCTCATCGCCATTGCCGAGAAAATCGAGCATCATTGCACCGGCCCAAATCGTGGCGATAGGGTTAGCAATGTTTTTCCCGTAGATATCCGGCGCGGAACCGTGGCTCGGCTCGTAGAGACCGAATTTTGTCTCGTTGAGGCTGGCGGAGGAAAGCATTCCGATGGAACCGGTCACCATACTTGCCTC
>OGMB01000272.1_pt1 | contig 30362 bp, 19 predicted proteins | sample 1573001 | NCBI WGS metagenome assembly OGMB01 (sample SAMEA2581921, study PRJEB24529) | metagenome | biome: Human gut stool | place: China | collected 2011
TAGGCTCGAAAAGGAAGACTTAACTCTATAAACCGCTATTTTATCAGCAGCCTCGGGACGCGTCGGGAAAATATGCAATACCCATAACCCAATAAAGGCTCACAGACAGCGCTCATTACGCGCCCGTCTGTGAGCCTTTGCCTTAATGCCTAACGCGGGACGAGGCTGCTGAAAAACCGACGCGGGACGCGTCGCCCCCATTAGAGGTAGCGTTTGGGGCTTCTACCATACTACAACAACTTACACACCGAGCATCTTACATCTTACACTAATACGTTGCAACTCATTGGCTATCAGCGCTTTACTTAGTGTAAGATACTACAAATGCCACTTGCACGCAACCTGCACAACCTGCACAACCCACAAACGCTACCTCTAATGGGGGCGACGCGTCCCGCGTCGGAAATTTTGCTTGCGTTTAATGCTTACGGTACCTTTACAATACTACAAAAACTTTACTTGACGAGTATCTTACATCTTACACTAACGCGTCGCAGCTCATTGACTATCAACACTTTAATTAGTGTAAGATGTTACAACTTTCACTTACACGCAACCTACACACCCCACACGCTGCCACACGGCACAAGCACGGGAGAATAGTATCACAGCATAGGGGAACAGAAAAGTCTGTTGCTCCAACAGATTGTTCTACCTCCCTGTGGCGTACAACCCACCGCATACGTCCAAACCGACTGCGCGACAACGGGGTGTGATGTGTAAGATGTATGCAGGGTGTGTATGATACTTTGAACTTATCTTACACTCTCGAAACATATGTTTATCAACCAGTTACGTACAAAAAGTGTAAGATGGCAGCAAAAGCACATACACTCTTTTACAAGAGGGCTGACGGGGAGGGGGCAAATATTTGTGTACAAGTTGTACACTTTCTTTGTTGGGTGCAATGCCTTAGTGCTACCTTTGCAGCACTTTTGTTCTTATGTTCTCCGCGTTAACAGCAAATTTCATAGAAACACCACAATATTCTAACTTCATCACTTTTTTGCGCCACTTGTATAGGCAACGCATTGACGGAGTCTGGACTTTGTTGCGCCCGACTTTGCTCTTTTTATTACAAAATGAAAGAAAATAACCTATTTATTTTTGCTTAATGCCTATCTTGCACTAACTTTGCTACCGAATTATAACATAATGCTTACCTTTCGGACATCAGCACCTCTGCTTGTAGGCTTACATGGTGCGGCAGAATGGTAGGCACATACACCTAAAAGATAAAAAACCTACACTTATCATGGAAAAGGTTGACCAGCTTGACCTCAAGATTTTGAAGATTATTACAGTTAACGCACGTATCCCGTTTAAGGACGTGGCCGCTGTGTGCGGTGTGTCGCGTGCTGCTATTCACCAACGCGTGCAACGCCTCATCGAGGCCGGTGTCATCACTGGCTCGGGCTACACCGTGTGCCCCAAAAGCATTGGCTACAGCACTTGCACTTACGTAGGTATCAAGCTCGAACGCGGCTCTATGTACAAGGGCGTGGCCGAGCAGTTGGAGAAAATTCCCGAAATTGTGGAGTGCCACTTCACCACCGGCCCGTACACAATGCTTGTCAAGCTTTACTCGCGCGACAACGAGCACCTTATGGACTTGCTTAACAACCACATTCAGGAAATTCACGGCGTAATATCGACAGAGACGCTCATCTCGCTCGAGCAGAGCATCAACCGCACGGTTCCCGTTACCCTGCAAGAGGATTAAAACAGACTTTGGCGGCGGGGCAGTACACATAAGCAGATGTGCCCTGCCCCGCCTTAAGGGTGGTTCTAAAAATTCTGTTTTTAGAGTTCTACTATTCTGAAATGTGATTTGCACGCTCTCGAAAGTGTCTTTTTGAAAGTCTGTTCGGTCACATAGCCCGCTATGCTCCCTCACAAACTTTCAAAAATACACTTCCGATAGCGCACAAATCCCTATTTCAGAATTATTAGAACCACCCTTAAAGCTTTCACACAAAACACACACGCACATGACACTTACTGGCCCGCTCATTGGTTTGGCCACGTTCCTTATTATAGGGGCGTTCCACCCCATCGTTATCAAAACCGAATACTACTGCGGCACCAGGCCGTGGTGGGTGTTTCTCGTAGCCGGAATAGGCTGCATTGCCGCAGCACTGTTTGTAAGCAATGTGCTGGGGGCTGCCGTACTGGGCGTCACGGGCTTTTCGTCACTATGGACCATTCTCGAGCTATTTGAGCAACACCAACGGGTGGAGAAAGGGTGGTTTCCCAAAGGGCCCGGACACGGCAAAAGGTAGCGCACCGCAGCTTGTGGCGGCTTATACAACATTATGCAGATGATGATTGACATTGACCAACTCAACACCGAGGCTCTGGCGGCGCCTGCCAACCGGCCTGTTATTGGCATTACAGGCAACTTTAACGAAGGGCAGCTCAAGCTGCTCCCCGGTTATTTCCGCTCTATCGAGGCTGCTGGCGGCACCCCCGTGGTCATTCCGCCACGACGCAAGCCCAACGCCTCGCTCATCAGTCTGATTGACCGCATCGACGGGTTGCTGCTTTCGGGCGGAGCCGACATCAACCCTATATTGATGGGCGAGGACCCCGTGCCGGCACTGCACGGCATCAACAATGAGCGCGATGCCTTTGAACTGGCACTCACACGCTTGGCCTACAACCGCCAAGTGCCCATGCTGGGCATCTGTCGCGGCATACAAGTGCTCGCTGCAGCACTGGGCGGCACTGTGATGCAGGACATAGCCACGGCTATGCCCCACTCTACTCTGGTCAAGCACTCACAAGACGCTGACCGCGGGGTGGCCACACACTTTGTCACGGCCGAGGCCGACTCTGTTGTCGGACGGCTGCTGGGCACACGCTTTGCCGTCAACTCCTTCCACCACCAAGCCGTGGGCGAACCTGGCCCCCACTTCAGGGTGACGGCACGCTCGGCCGACGGGGTGGTTGAGGCTATCGAGAGCACCGACATGAAGAGTATCATTGGCGTGCAGTGGCACCCCGAATGCTTCTGGCCCGAAGGCGACAGCTGCATGATGCCACTGTTTGAGCACTTTGTAGCCAATGCCACACAATTTGCCACTGCCAAACGGGTGCACGAGCATGTGCTCACTCTCGACTCACACTGCGACACGCCCATGTTCTTTGAAAAAGGGGTGAAACTTACCCGACGCGACCCACAACTGCTCGTCGACTTTCCGAAAATGCGCGAGGGACACCTCGATGCCACTACCATGGTGGCCTATCTGCCGCAGGGCGGACGCTCTGAACAGGAGGAGCTGCAAGCCACACAAATGGCTGTCAAACTGCTCAACGAGATTGAGACACGCGTGGCTGACGCACCCAATGTGGCACTTGCACGCACACCGGCCGACTTGTACCGCCACAAGCTTGAAGGCAAACTGTCTGTCATGCGCGGCATTGAGAATGGATACGCTCTGGGACGCGACATCGACAATGTGGCTCGATTTGCACAAATGGGCGTGGTGTACATCACGCTCTGTCACAACGGCGACAACGACATCTGCGACTCGGCACGCCGCTCTACCAACGAACACGGCGGTCTGTCGGACTTTGGACGCAAGGTGGTGGCCGAAATGAACCGCACAGGTATCATGGTCGACCTTAGCCACGCGGCCGAAAGCTCTTTTTACGATGCACTGGCCTGCAGCACCACCCCTATCGTTTGCTCACACGCTTCGAGCCGCGCACTGTGCAACCACCCGCGCAATCTGACCGACGACCAGTTGCGGGCGTTGGCCAAGGCTGGCGGTGTGGCGCAAGTCACACTGTACCACGGCTTCCTGCGTCTTGACGACGACGGTATACCAGCCACTATCGACGACGGGGTGCGCCACTTGATGCACTTTATCGATGTGGCAGGAATCGACCACGTGGGCATCGGCACCGACTTTGACGGCGACGGCGGAGTGCCTGGCTGTGCCTGCGCTTCCGAACTCATCAACTTTACACGCCGCTTGCTGGCCGAAGGGCTCACCGCTACCGACTTGCAAAAGGTATGGGGCGGCAACTGGCTGCGTGTCATGCAGCTGTGCCAGGACAAAGCACAGTGCTGATACCTGCAGCCCTTACATATCCCCCACCCACACACTGAGAGCATCTGTGCACAACACTGCGTATGACGCTGTGCACAACGCCCAAACATCACATTAGTATCAGCTATCATGAACAAGATATTTGCGGCCTCACTGGCCGCCATCATACTGGCAGCCACAACCTGCCTCGCTGGCTGCAAAAGCCAAAAGCAGAGTGGCGACGACACGGCCACCGACACCATTGCGGTGACCCAAATAACCTTCAACGCCGACTCGGCTTTTGCCTCTATCGAAAAGCAGTGCAGTTTCGGCGCACGCGTGCCTAACTCCGAAGCGCACGACCGCTGCGCCGCCTACATCGTGGCACAATTCAAGGCTTTAGGACTTGATGTGACAGAGCAAAAGGCCGACCTCAAGGCTTGGGACGGAAAAGTGCTCAAGTCAAACAACATCATTGCGGCCTACCGCCCCGAACTGACCGACCGCATCATCATCTGCACACACTGGGAAAGTCGTCCGTGGGCCGATGCCGACCCCGACTCTACCAAGCACCACCAGCCCGTAATGGCTGCCAACGACGGTGCAAGCGGTGTGGCCGTAATGCTCGAAGTGGCGCGCCACCTGGGCGAACTCAAGCCCAACATTGGCATTGACTTCATCTGCTTCGACTCTGAGGACTATGGCGCGCCCTACTGGGCCGAAAACCAAGCCCCGCAGGACGGCTCCGACTGGTGCCTTGGTTCGCAGTATTGGGCTGCCCACCCGCATGTGCCAGGCTACAAGGCGCGTTTCGGCATACTGCTCGACATGGTGGGCGGACAGGACGCCCGATTTGCCTACGAGGGCATAAGCATGCGCTATGCACGCGACGTAATGGTGAAGGTGTGGGACGCTGCCACACGCGCCAAGGCCGACCACCTGTTCCAGCCCATTGAGGGCGGCTATGCACAGGACGACCACGTGCCCATGAACGAGACTGCTGGCATACCCACCATCGACATCATTCCATTTATTGAGGGAGAGCACTCCTTTGGCACTACCTGGCACACCACCAGCGACACGCCACAAAACATATCGAAGGAAACTCTGCGCGGCGTGGGACAAACGCTGCTGCAATTCATCTCCGAACAATAATACAAAGCATAACACTTAACACACTAACTGCCGTGACTATTAACGAGATACAAGACGAGATTATTGAAGAGTTCTGCGAGCTCGATGACTGGATGGACCGCTACCAACTGCTCATTGACCTGGGCGAGGAGCAAGCCCCCCTACCCGACTCTGACAAAACGGACCAGAACCTGATTGACGGCTGTCAGAGCCGCGTATGGATAACATGCGAGGAGCACGACGGACGCCTCGACTTCCGGGCCGAAAGCGACGCACTGATTGTAAAGGGCATCGTGTCGCTCGTTATCCGCGTGGTCAACCACCAAACGCCCAAGGACATTCTCGATGCCAAGCTTTACTTTATAGACAAGATTGGCCTTACCGAGCACCTCTCTCCCACCCGCTCAAATGGCTTGCTCGCCATGATAAAGCAAGTGCGCATGTATGCCCTCGCCTTTCAAACCAAACTCGAGGAGAACAAGTAACACGCCACGCACATGCCCAAGGCTGCGGCACAGGAGACAAAGCGCATGCGCTGCTAAATAATTATGCACAAATACGCAAAATGCTGCATACACGCCACGTGTATGCAGCATTTATTTGTATATTTGCAAGCAAAACACACTACTTAGCAACATGACAATACCCGAGATTACTGCTGCCGAGGCGGCATCGATGATACAAAACGGCGACCTTTTGGCCGTGGGCGGCTTTGGTCCGGCTGGCTCGCCCAAAGTAATAACGCCAGCTCTTGCAGCCCGTGCCCGCAAAGAGCATGAGGCTGGGCGTGCCTTCAAGGTTAATGTGGTGACGGGGGCCTCAATCGGTGCCAGCTGCGACGGCGAACTGGCCGCAGCCGATGCCGTCGACCGCCGTTTGCCCTTCAGCGTCAACCCCGAAATGCGCAAGGCTTACAACACGGGGCATGTGCGCTACACCGACCTCAACCTGTCAGACAATGCCTCACACCTGCGCCAGGGGCTCACGGGGCGCATCACATGGGGCATTATCGAAGCCTGCGATGTGCAGGAGGTGCGGGGCAAACTGCGCATTTACCTCACTGCGGGCATAGGTATTGCGCCCACCATCTGTCGTTTGGCCGAAAAGGGTGTGTTCATTGAACTAAACACCTGGCACAGCACCAAGGTAATAGGCATGCACGACATCTACGAGATTGAGGACCCCTGGTTCCGTGCCCCGATACGCATCACGCAGCCTATCGAGATTATCGGACTGCCATACATCGAGGTGGATCCCGACCACGTGCGCGGCATTGTCATGACCCATCTGCCCGACGAGGCACGCGCCATGAACCCTGCCAACGAGGTGACACGTGCCATTGGCCAGCACACGGCCGACTTCTTGGTGTGGAACATGGAACAGGGCTTCATCTTCCGCAACAAACTTATACTGCAAAGCGGTGTGGGTAGCGGAGCCAATGCCGTGATAGGTGCCCTGGGCGAGTCGAAGGAGGTGCCCAACTTCTCCATCTACACCGAGGTATTGCAAGAGGAGCCCATGCGCCTCATACGCGAGGGTAGGGTAATGGCCGCCTCAACCGGTGCACTCACACTGAGTCCCGAACATCTGCAGGACCTTTACCGCAACATGAACGACTACCGCGGACGACTGCTGCTGCGCCCCTCCGAAATATCAAACTGCCCCGAAATCATTGCCCGCCTTGGCGTATGCTCGCTCAACACAGCCATCGAGGTAGACATCTACGGTCACGTCAACTCCACCAAAGTATGCGGCACACGCATGATGAACGGGGTGGGGGGCTCGTGCGACTTTACCTGCAACGCCATGCTGGCCACATTTACCTGTGGTTCAACCGCCAAGGAGGGCCGCATAAGTAGCATTGTGCCATTCTGCTCGCACGTCGACCACACTGAACACTACGTCGATGCCATCGTAACCGAATATGGCGTGGCCGACCTCCGCAACAAGTCTGCCCTCGAAAAGGCCGAGGCTCTCATAGCCATTGCCCATCCCGACTACCGTCCCATTCTGCGCGAATATATGCGTCTGGCCGGTGCCTACGGCGGACACACGCACCACATCTTACCGGCGGCCTTTGCCATGCACGACACCTACCGCCGCAAGGGTGACATGCGCCTGGTTGACTGGAGCGAATACATCAAGGACTGACAACCCATTATCCTACTGACACCAAGAGGCAGGAAGGCCAACGGCTTTCTTGCCTCTTGTCTTTTTATATCAAACAAATAAGTACGCCTTAGCACCCTGAAAAGCAAGAAAGTTCAAGCAAGCCTGACTTTCTTCACTCGGTTTGCACTATCTTTGAATAAGATAGGCGGCACCTCACAAGAAAGTTCAAGCAAGCTTGACTTTCTTCACTCGGTTTGCACTATCTTTGCACAGAGAAGTACAAAGCACACCATCAATTACAAAAACCACACTACCATGATTGTACACGCAGCCAACCCCATTTACGACAGCATATTCAAGTATTTAGTCGAAGACAAACGCATTGCAAAGATACTCATCTCCGCACTGCTAAAAAAAGAGGTCCTCGACGTTGAATTCCGCCGCCATGAGTACACCAACAATGTACGCAACGACATTTCCATGTTCCGCATAGACTTCGGAGCCAGGGTGCGCGAGGCCGATGGCTCAGAACACCTGGTACTGATTGAACTGCAAAAGACCTGGATTGAAACCGAGACGCTGCGTTTCCGCCAATACCTTGGAGCACAGTATTCTGACCCCAATAATATTCAAAAAGAGGAACGCCTCAAACACGGATATGCCATACCAATGGTTACCGTCTACCTGCTGGGGCACAAAGTAGGCAATATCGAAGAGCCTATCCTCTACGTCAACCACAAGTCGTACGACTACAACGGACACGAAATTACCCAAGGCCTGCCAGACCCCTTTGTCGAGAGCCTCATACACAACAGCATCATTGTACAAATACCCCGTCTGCACGGACATGTCAACAACCGGCTTGAAGAGGTGCTCAGCGTATTCGACCAAAACAGAACCAACGAGTTCAACCACCATATCATCAACATCAACGAAGAGGAATATGCCAACGATGACGACATGCTCTACATCGTACGAAGGCTTACCGCTGCTGCTGCAAATGCCAAACTGCGCCATGACATGAACGTTGAGGACGAATTTTTCACAGCTATCGAGAACCGCGACACTACCATAATGAATAACGAAAGGGAAATAGCTGAACAAAGGGCATATATCAACGAGCAGAAATGCCAAATCAACGAGCAGCAAAACCAACTCAACGAGCAACAAAGCCAACTCAACGAGCAGCAAAACCAACTCAACGAGCAACAAAGCCAACTCAACGAAAAGAACAAGATGCTGCAATCTGCCATTAAAGCCATGATGAACAATGGGTTAGATGTGGCTACCATCGCCACTTCGCTTGGCATAACAGCGGGTGAGGTTGAAGCGCTTATGGCGAAATAAGCCCTTGCCAAAAGCACAAATCAGCATTTGGCGGCAAAAAAGAAGGCAACAGATACCCTCCATTACAATAAAAAGTGTATTTTTGCCGCCAAAAACCACTGAGCAGTTGGGAACTTGCGCAACACCTCACACATGCTGCACCAAGGAACGGCCCATGCTGCCCGACATTTAAGTATAACCTCAAACCCAAATAACTGACACTATGTATTGGACATTGGAATTGGCCTCAAAGCTTGAAGATGCACCTTGGCCAGCAACAAAAGACGAACTCATTGACTACGCCATGCGCTCAGGAGCACCGATGGAGGTGGTAGAAAACCTGCAGGAACTTGAAGACGAAGGCGAAATATACGAAACCATCGAGGACGTATGGCCCGACTATCCTACAAAGGAGGATTTCCTCTTCAACGAGGACGAATACTAACTCACACCCAAGCTATAACCAACATATAGCACAAAACCTTTCAATAAGCGGTATAGAAATTCTGACATACAGATTCCTATACCGCTTTTTTGGCACCTGACAGTATCACCCACAGCACATGCAAAGCCTACTCATGAAAGAGGGAAGATAAAACGCTCCGAAAAGTTGCTTCGTTCATCATAATATTGTACATTCGCACCTAACAAGTTCGAAAAAGTGTCATCTTTGACACAAATCCGAAGTTATCAGTGCAAATATGAGGATAAAGAGAGACATAATAAACAAACTCAAAGAATGGAAAGATGCTGAAAAGCGCAAACCAATTCTTCTGAAGGGCGCCCGTCAGATAGGCAAAACATGGGCTATGGAGGAGTTTGGAAGAGAGTATTTCGACTACACGGCAAAATTTGATTTTGACCGTCAGAAAGAATTACAATCAGCCTTCACCGTATCAAAGGAACCTGCACGCATCATAAAGGAACTTCCCTTTACAGCCAAGTACCCCTTGTCCCGGGCAAGACACTGCTCATATTCGACGAAATACAAGAATGCGAGGAGGCGCTCAACTCACTAAAGTATTTTTTTGAAGACGCCCCCGAGTGGCATATTATTGCAGCAGGCTCGCTGTTGGGCGTTGCTGTGAAAAGGAGGAGAATGACCGTACCAGTAGGAAAAGTACAGGTCGTACGTATGTATCCTATCACATTCAAGGAATTTTTGCGGGCAAGTGACGTTCAAACATTCAATTTCATAGAACAGATAAATCAGCCAGAAAAACTGCCCCTTATCATACTTGATAAATTAAAGTCTGAATACCGCAGATATATGGTGTCTGGGGGAATGCCAGAAGCAGCTGTAAGCATGCTTGAAAATCAAGGCATGCAAGCAGTGGACGACATATTACAGGGAATATTAGACTTGTATGAGCTTGATTTTGCCAAGTATGCGGAGCCGCGCGAAATACCGCGCATACATGCCATTTGGCACTCACTGCCATCTCAACTTGCCAAGGAAAATCGAAAGTTCATCTATAAGATTATAAAGAAAGGGGCAAGAAGCCGCGACTATGAAGACGCCTTGCTCTGGCTCGAAGATGCAGGCATGATATACCGTGTAAACGCTGTATCGAAACCCGGAATGCCTTTAAGCGCCTACGAGGAACCTGACATATTCAAGGTTTATGCCAGCGACTGCGGACTACTGCGGCAGTTGGCCAGACTACCAGGAAGCATCGTCATCGACCCAACCTCTAACTACACCGAATTCAAAGGTGCAATGGCTGAAAATGCTGTACTACAAAGCCTGTTGCCCTCATACGGTTCCATACCTTACTATTGGACTTCAGAAGGAAAAGCCGAGATAGAATTTCTGTTACAGCAAGAGCACGAGGTTGTTCCTGTTGAAGTCAAGGCCGAGAATTGTGTCAGCGGCAGAAGTATTGTTGTGTACAACGAACGCTACCAGCCCAAGAACCGCATACGTTTCTCCTTTCTCAATTTACAGCAGAACTGTGGAATGCTTGCTTGTCCGTCACCTTTAGCAGAGTGGGCTATGAAATGGCTTATCAAATAAGGGCCATATAGCGCGTGACTCACAGCAACCCACACAACAAACAAACTGACAGATTATTGTGATGTAGCATCATAGTGCTCTTGAAACTCAATCTATCATGTTCCTCTTCAACGAGGACGAATACTAACTCACGCCCAAGCTATAACCAACATATAGCACAAAACCTTTCAATAAGCGGTATAGAAATTCTGACTTACAGATTTCTATACCGCTTTTTTGGCACCTGACAGTTCCACCACACGGTGCCACAACAGGGCAGGGTGGGGCGGGGGAGAAGCCCTGCTTGCATACACGCCAACTGCTCATGCAAAGAACGTGATGCGCTTGTAGGAGCACAGAAAAACACCTGCAAGAATACATAAAAACACCTGTGAGAATACATAAAACACCTGTGAGAATACAGAAAACCACCTGCAAGAATACAGAAAAACACTTGTGAGAGGACTTAAATGCACTTGCGCAAAAGCTGAAAAACACTTACGGGAGGTAGAAAAATCTATTCGTCCAACAGAAAAGTCTGCCTCCCGTAACAAGAAGAACGCTCTCCCGTAACAGGAAGAACGCTCTCCCGTAACAGACAAATCACTCCCACCGAACCAAAAAGGCCACCTCACGCAACACGTAAGAGCCACACACAACACCAAAAGTGTGCAAGCCGCGGCACAGGCATTCGCGGCCAGGGTACAATCAGGCATATTGCTTACTACAAGCACTGCAAAACACCGAAATAATTACATTTTGCAAAATAATCGTGCAGAATACTTGCATATTATCTATTAACACATTACCTTTGCTTTCGTTATAAATACAACACAACAATTAAGAACTCCTTACAACTACCAAAATAACACAGCTTATGAGACATCTCTACACAGCTTTTGCAGCAGCCCTTATAGCAAGTTCGGCTGCTACCGCACAAACCGCCGCCACGCGCAATGTGCGCCTTACCCCTACCAAGCAAGCCATAGCTTTGGCCAAAAAGTCCAACTTCCGTCCGGCCGTCAAGCTGGGCAGCACTGCCGCATCGGGCAAGCGCTTCAACGTAGCCTCCACTACCGGCACCACTACCACAGCCCCCATCATCGATGCCCAGCCCGAAGGCAAGCTCCACGCCAACTTCTACTTTTCGGGCGAGAGCTTTGTCAACATGATGGGCTATGAGGCCCAACTGCCGTTCGACGGCATTTGGGGCAAAATAGTCGAGGCTCCCGACAACAAGACCATCTACATCAACAATCCCATCGGTGCCTACTATTCTACCGCATGGATTAAGGGCGAGCGCACCACTGGCGACACCATCGAGGTAAAACTGCCGCAGCAGTTTGTACACGAGGAGTACGACGGCATGAGCAACGACGCCTGGCTTTACAAACTCGTGCCCGTCAAGGTTGAACAAGACGGCGAAACCTACACCACCTTCAAGCCCGACTCTACGAGCCAGACCGTGAAATACGTGTGGCGCAACGACAGCATCGTACTTGTCAACACCACACAGGACAGCAAGCTGCTCGGCATGTGTACCGAGGCGGGCGAATGGTATGGCTATGGCGACTACATACAGCAGTACACTGTGTTCGATCAACAGCCCGTTGCGCCTAAGGACGAGACCAAAGCCACCCAGATGAGCATCACCTACTACGACTCAGGACAGAGGTACGGCCGCGTAAAGAAGGTGGTGCGCGAGGGCAACGACATCTACATTGCCGGGCTCAACAAGAATATTCCCTCTGGCTGGGCCAAGGGCACCATCAGTGGCAACAAGGCCACATTCAGCGGCCATCAGTACATGGGCCTCGACTCTGTGACAGCAAGCTACGCCTTTTTCGAACCCGTGTCGCACAACATGGTGTGGGACAGCGAGATTGGGGATTCAATAGAGAGCCTCACACTGGCCGATGCCATCACATTTGACTACGATGCCGACAAGGGCACACTCAGCACCGACAGCACCTTTGTGGCCAACCAGGGTTACAAAATGTTCAACCAGGTGTTCACCTACGACGGCGCCACCATTGAGCCATGGACCGAAAAGGCCGCCACACCGCTTGCCGTAGACGCAAGCACCATGTCGTACATGCCCTTCAGCGAGGAGTACGGCTACGGTCTGCTGGCCTTCGCACCCAGCGAGTTCGACGCCGACGGCTACATTCTCGATGCTAACAAACTCTACTACAGCATCTACCTCGACGACGACGTCCTGACCATCGACCCCGATGAATATAAACTGTTCCCTTACGAAACCACCGAAATACCCTTCACCTACAGCGACATGCTCGACTTTGTCAATTATGCCGGCTTGTGGCAGGTTTACACCTTTGTCACGGGCATCGACCGCATCGGTGTACAAATGATTTACAAGGGTGGTGGCGAAGTGCGCAAGTCGGCCATCACCTACATAAGCGCCACCGACGAGGACCCCTCGGCTGTGAGCAATGTGGCTCAAACCGGCAAGGTGGCTGGCGTTACCTACACCGACCTCAGCGGTCGCCGTGTGAGCCGCCCTGGCAAGGGCTTGTTCATTCAGACCACACGCCTGGCCGACGGTACCATCACTACAAGCAAGCGCTTGTTCAAGTAAGCCGAACGTCTGAATTATGACACATACATATTGATAAGTCCGGGAGCCTTATGCCGGCTCCCGGACTTCTTAAATCTCTTAATGAGTGGTGCTGATGTTCTTGATTTCTAAATTCTAAGCATCACACACCGGCCCCACCCTTTAATCCCACCACACACACATGAAACTATTACACACCTGTCTTGCCGTTCTGCTCATGGTCCTTTGCACAGGCCCCGTGGCTGTGGCACAAACCACCACCATGGACTACAGCTACTACGACGGCACCACCGACCTGGCACAAACCGGGTCGGGCAAAAAGGAGACCTACGACGTGGCCATACACATCAATCAGCCGGCTCTCACTGGCACCACCATCAAGGGGGTGATTATCAGCATACCACACACCACGGCTGTCAGCAACCTTAAAGTGTGGCTGTCAAAGGAACTCACGCTCCAATCCATCGACGGCAAAAAGCAGAATGTGCCCGACATCTGCACACAACCCGCCGACACCGCATTGGCCTTCAGCAGCACCTACATACCCCTCGACCAGCCATACACCATCACCGAGGGTGGCGTATATGTGGGCTACACCTTCACCATCAATGCCGTTGGCACCGACCAAAATGCGGCCAACCCGCTGATTGTGTGCGAAAGCCAGAACGAGGGCGGATTTATGATACATTCTACCAAGAAATACCTCAAATGGGTTGACCAGTCCGACGTAGCCAATTTGGCCATGAAAGTACGCATCGACGGCGTGGCAGCCAACAGCGCTTCTGTCAGCCTGCCCGCCACCATCTACACCATCACGGGGCAAACGGCCACCACCAACGTCACAGTGGCCAACTACGGCGCCAATGGCGTGCAGTCCTTCGACATCGACTACACCGTCAACGGCACACCGCTCACCCAACACTGCGACCTGCCCGCCGGACAGCAGTTGCCGGGCGAATTTGGCAAGAGCACCCAAGTGGCCGTCAGCCTGCCCGCCATCGGGGCCGACGGCACTTATCCCGCCACCATCAGCATCAGCAAGGTGAACGGGCAGCCCAACTCGAGCACAGCAGCACCCACCGCCTTCGAGGTGGACGCACGTGCTTTCATACCCACACACCGTCCCGTCATCGAGGAGTTTACAGGCACCTGGTGCGGCAACTGCCCGCGCGGCTACGTTGCCATGAAGGCCATGAAGCGCCTGCACCCCGACCGCTTTGTAGGGCTGGCCTACCACTTCAACGACAGCATGATGGTCATGACGCAAGAGCAGTTTCCGCTTTCAGTAACCGGCTACCCCATAGCCTCGATTGAGCGTCACGGCACCACCGACCCCTATTTCGGGTCCGACTCAAAAGGCGCCCACCCATTATACATTGAACGGGAGTGGCTGGCCTATGCCAACCAGTATGTGCCCGTCGACGTGGCTGTCGAAGCCAAACTCTCGGCCGACGGCAAGGAGGTGGCTGCCCAAGCCGGCATCACCTCAACACGCGCCATGAGCAATGCGGGTTACAAGGTTGAATTTGTGCTCGTGGGCAACGGTTTGAGCGGCACGGGCAATGGCTGGGTGCAGGAGAACGATTATAACAATGCCACCGCCGACATATTTCCAGAGCCGGAGTTTGCCCCCTTCCTTGGCACTGCCGACAAGGTGGCCGGCCTCGACTACGACGATGTGGTGCTTGCCACTACCCGCACACTCGGCACCGATGTGGCACTGCCCAATACCCTGGAGGCTTACAAGCCCTGCCAGGCTGCGGCCACATTTAAGCTTGACGCCATTGTAACGCCCGACAAGCTGAACCCCGTCAAGTTTAACAAGACCAAACTCGATGTGGTGGCTCTGCTCATCAATGTGGCCACCAACAAGGTGGTCAATGCCGGCATTGCGGCTGTTGACGCCACAGACTATCGCACGGCTGTGGGCCAGCTTACCACCACTGGTGCCCAACCCAAGCAACCCACCATCTACTACGACCTTAGCGGCCGCCGTGCAGGCGCTGCTGCCAAGGGGGTGCTCATAACCAACACCGGACGCAAAGTAGTGCGCTAAATCTTTGCGCACCACGCCATAGCAAGCGGACTTGCTGCAACACTCTGTACAACGGAGTTTGCGGCAAGTCCGCTCTTATTTTTTCACAAATTGCTCTAAAATATTTTGTAAGGCGGAGCTGACATTTTACCCCCCCCAATGTATAAACTTTGCTAATCACGCATAATGATGCATAGTATCTACGCCATTTCGCAACATTTGTTGCATTCATAAAACATGACAGGTTAGTAATTTTGCATTCCTTTTTATAAGTATAACGCGCACGCAGAACAAACGCACGCAGAACACCACCAAAGGATAACACGTATGAACCTCAAACAACGCATATTGCAACGCTTGGGGGCACTGATGCTGACCAGCATTCTATGCCTCAACCTCAACGCACAACACGCGGCCGTCAAAACCAATCTGCTGTACGACGCCACCCTCACGCCCAACCTCGGTGTGGAGCTGGGCCTGGGGCGCAAAAGCACCATGCAGGTGCTCTACAGCCTCAACTTGTGGAAACACCCCCTGAACAACGACAAGATGTGGAAACACTGGCAACTGCTCGGCGAGTACCGCTGGTGGCCCTGCTCCAAGTTTAACGGCCACTTTATTGGCGTGCACGCCATGGGCGGCGAGTTCGACATGCAGAAGGTGCGCTTCAAACTGCCCTTTTACAACTGGCCTTCCGACCTGCGCGACAAACGCTACGAGGGGTGGAACGCCGGGGGTGGCTTTACCTACGGCTACCAATGGATATTGGGCCGGCACTGGAACCTCGAGGCATCGCTCGGCGTGGGCTATCAGTACATCAGCTACAAGCGTTACCCTTGCGCCGAATGCGGCACCACCGAGGAGAGCGGCCACAAGCACTACTTCGGCCCCGACAAACTGGCGCTCAGCCTGATGTACGTGTTCTAAACGCTGACGCCACCACGTGCACAGCCACATTTTGGTGTGCAGCCCCGGCCCAATGCGCCCCGCCTGCCACAACCACCTCAACCACCTTACTATCAAACAGCAACTTATGTCAATCAAACACATCATAGCCACATCGCTCCTGGCACTCGCACCATTGGCCGCCTGTGCACAGGGCAACAGCATGCACCAGTTTGCAGCACGCCCCATGGCCAAGCCGGCCGGCGAGTCGCTGGTGGTAACCTGGCGCATGACCATGGACAGCATGCGCATACGTTCCAACCAAACGCTGGTGTTCACCCCCGTCATTGAGGACAAGCACGGCCACACACAAACGCTGCGCTCCATCATGGTGAACGGACGCCGCCAGCACTACGTATTTCTGCGCAACGGCAACAAGCATTACCCCGATGCCATTGAGCTGCAGCGCCACAACGGCACCGCCCAATGCTACAACTACCGCGAGGCCATCGACCTCGAGCCGTGGATGAACGACGCCACCGTGCGCATTGCCACCGACACCTGCGGGTGCGGCAATCTGGTGGGCAACAGTGCCGGCACACCCGTCGACATCAATCCGCACTGGGAGCGCAAGTGCGCCCTGGCCAACGTGATGCCCGCCGTCAGTGCCGATGACCCCGTGCTCTCGCTGCAGGGCAAGGCTTACCTCGACTTTCCCGTCAACCGCACCGAACTGCACCCCGACTACCACAACAATGCGGCCGAGCTGCACAAAATAATGAGCACCATCGACACCGTGCGCCACAACCCCAACGTGAGCATCACCTCTATCAGCATTCACGGCTATGCCTCGCCCGAGGGGTCGTGGACCAACAATGCCCGTCTGGCACAGGGACGTGCTGCCACGCTCAAGGAGTATGTGCGCAACCAGTACGACATACCGGCCAAAACGTATCATGTAGACTTCACCCCCGAGGACTGGGCAGGGCTCGACACCTTTATCGTGCGCAGCAACATGGCCGACAAGCAGGCTTTGCTCGGCATTGTGCGTGCCGACATGGACCCCGACGCCAAAGATGCCCAGCTCAAGCAGCGCTACCCCGAGGCTTACAGCATTCTGCTCAACGCCTGCTACCCCTACCTGCGCCACTCCGACTATGAGGTGAAGTACAAAATACGCCCCATGAGCGACCGCGAGGCCGCTGCCCTCATCAGCACCGAGCCAAGGCTGCTCTCGCTCACCAAGATGTACCGCATTGCGGCCCTTTACGAGCCGGGCAGCGACCAGTACAACGAGGTGATTGAAACCGCCGCCAACGTTTATCCCGCCGACACCGAAGCCAACCTCAACGCTGCAAGCGTGGCACTGCGCCAGGCCGACATCACACGCGCCGGGAGCTACCTCAAGCGTGCCGGCCAAACGCCTGCCGCCATCAACGCCCGCGGTGTGCTGGCCCTGCTTCAAGGCAAATTGGCACAGGCTCATCAACTCTTTGAACAGGCTGCGGCCAACGGCTCCGACGAGGCCAAGCGCAACTTGGCGCTCATTACAGCTGCCAATTAGACACTTTATATAAACTTTACATAAGACTTATGAAAAAGATCTATTTACCTTTAGCTCTTGCTGCCACCCTTGCATTAGGTGCTTGCAGCAGCGACAATGTAGTAGACAATGGTGGGTCAACCCCCATCGACCTGAGCAAGGGAGGCTTTGTCAAGATGAGCCTCAACCTGCCTACCGACAACAACCGCGGCAGCCGCGCCACGCTCGACGATGGTCTGGCCAACGAGTATGGCATCAAAAACGCTTACCTCGTGCTCTTTGAGGGGGGCGACGATGAAAATGCAGCCACGATCAAAGGTGCCTACGCACTCAACAGCAGCAATTTTGAGGCGGTGGGAGACGACCCCAACCACGTAACGATCACAAAGCGTATTGCCTTTGCCAATGACACGAAGAAGCCATCTGACAGCAACAAACACATCTACGCTTTGGTGGTGCTCAACAACAATGGTATGTTTACCGTCGATGGCACCACTCACACACTGACTTTTGCCACCAATATAACACCTGGAGATTACGCCACAACTGCAAACTTTGCCAACTTCTCTAAGGCCATTGCCAGCACAAATACCGACGGCACAACACCCTTTGCCTCTAACGTGGCTATCAACGGCATATTCATGACCAATGCCCCGCTCTGCACCCAACCTGGCGGCGCCACCGCCCCAGGCACCGATGCCGCCATCAAGACATTGGCCGACGTGACCAGCAACATCTACACTACCGAGGCCGAGGCCAAGTCGAAGCCCGCTGCCGAGATTTATGTAGAGCGTGCCGTAGCCAAGGTGACTGTACAGAACAAGACTGGAGAACTCGTGGCTAACCAGAATAACGCTGCCAGCAAGATAAGCTACAAGTTGTACAACTGGGCGGTGGACAACACCAACAAGAAGAGCTACATCGTGCGCCAGTATGACAAGAGTTGGAACAGCATCAATTCCAACAAGGTTACAGCTGCAGACGCCAGCAAGTTCCGCTTTGTGTGGAGTACACCGGTGAACCCCAACGCTACTGACGCCAACAAGCTTTACCGCACGGCATTTGCCCAAGACCCCGAATATAAAACCACTACCGCCGATGCTGACAACTACAACCGAATAGCCAGCAACGCCAGCATGAGCACAGCGTTTGGCAACAGCACAGAGTTTGGCAACGAGCACCCGCAGTATTGCAACGAGAACACCTTCCAGGTAACGGCTCAAAATCAAGACCAAACTACCCGCGTGGTACTTGGAGTTAAAATGTCTGCACCTGGCACAACCACCTATGACGCCGACCTCTACACCGTCAACGACAACAAGGAGGTTGTTTACACCAAAGCCACTTTGGCCGAACGTCTCAAGAACATTCTGCTTAATGAGCCTACCGTAAAGACTTGGGCTGATGCGCACACAAATGTTTCACTCGACATCACCTTCAACGAAGATGAGGCTGGTAAGACTACCATCAAAGAGGCCACCTTAAAGGGCAAGACCGCACCCGGTGCTGCCGATGAGACATTTGCTGGAACTTTCACAACCAACTTCGATAAGGCTCTGCCCAACATCGTTCGCTACAAAGGCGGCGTGGCATACTATGCCGTGCGCATCAAGCACTTTGGCGACACCGACACACCTTGGAATGTAGAAGGACAGGGCGTAACAGCCGGCGGCAACAGTAATATCTATCACACTGGCAGCAATGACTGGTTCCTTGGCCGCTACGGCGTGGTGCGCAACAACTGGTACGACATCAGCGTGAACAAGATTCAGACACTTGGCGATGCCACCACACCCGCATTCACTAACGACCCCGACGATGTGCTTGAGAACTATATCTCTGTAAGCATCAACGTACTCTCATGGAGCAAGCACACTCAAGGTGCTGACCTCTAATTTATAACCTTACCATTGGGGGCTCACCATACAGCCCACGGCTCATGGCGAGCCCCCAATGCTTTTCTATTCTCACACACCACGCCCTGCCGCTGGGCGCATGGCAAAATACAGCGGGATATTGCCTCTGCAGCCACACTATTGCACAATGCGCTGCCACCAATACCGACACTACACGCCGCCAACCGTGCGGCCACAGCATACATACCATACACACCCCACACCAAATTGAGATGACACACCTACTCAGCAAAGCCCTCATCGTGCTGGCCACCGCAGCAGGTCTGGCCTCATGTGCCGACATGAAGGAAGACCTCCCCCCCTGTCCGCAAGGGCTTGACATACACTTCAAATACAACTACAACCTGCAGCGCGCCGACATGTTTACCGACCACGTGGGGGCTGTGAGCGTTTATCTGTTCGATGCCAACGGCCACTACCTCGAACAGCGTACCGTGCAGAACACCGCTGCAGCACAGCCGCTCAAGAGCAAGGACTTCTGCGTACACTTCGACATAGCTCCCGGCACTTACCAATATCAGGCTGTAGCCTTTCAGCGGCCCTATGCCGAATGCCAGGCCACAGCGGGCGCACGCTTCAAGGTGTCGGCACCACAGTCGGCCAGCGACAATCTGCAAACGTTGCGCATTGCCCTGCCCGCCAAGCCTATAAGCGGGGTGGCCGACACCATGATGGTTGACAACGCTGCCCTGCCACTCGACACGCTGTGGGTGGGACAGTCGGCCCGCCCCGTCACGGTGAGCTACAACGACAAGCTTGCCACACAGGCCGACACCTGCTCATTGGTGCGCGACACAAAGCAGATTAACATCACGCTGCGCGACCTTGACAATCCGGCCGCCCTCGATGTGAACGACTTTACGTTTACCATCACCGACCGCAACGCCGCGGTGGACGGCTACAACACGGTGGACGAGCGTACCACGCTCCGCTACACGCCATACGCCACGTGGAACACCACCGACCCCATCAACACTGCCTCCGCCACTACCTACCCGAACACTAACAACACGCAGGCTCCCGGCCGCATGGCACACGCCGATTTCATGACCTCGCGCATCATTTACCACAGCGGTGCCGACGCCGCACACAACGCGCAGCTCGTCATTTACAACAAAAGGACGCAGCAAAACGTGGTGCGCATCGACCTGGCCGACTTTCTGCAACGCCTGCGCTCGTCGGCCGAACGTAACTACACGGCACAGGAGTTCCTCGACCGCGGCTACGACTACCGTCTGTCGTTCTACCTCAAGGGCGGCAGCTGGAGCTATGCAAGCATCGAAATTGGCGTCCTCTCATGGGCTGTGCGCATTCAGAACGAGGACATTTAGCCCCCTCTACTACCCACATCATTACACCTGACAAATGAAACTGCGATTACTGACATATCACCTCACATTGCTCTGCACCGCCTGGCTGATCCTGTCGGCCTGCCACGACGACACTGCCGAGCCCGCCACCCCGGTGGTGGGGCCCAACACCTATGTGCGTATGCAAGTGCAAGTGGCGTCAGGACGCAAGCAGCGCGCCACTGCTGACGAAGAGGGGCTGCCACGCGAAAACAGCATCGGCCAAATCACCATCATACTCTTCAAGGGGGCTGAAGGCGGCATCAATGCGGCCAATGCCGACAAGGTGACCGTGCGGGCCTTTTGCTGGGACGTGCAGCCGCTTGCCGCCACGGCCGGCGGCACCATCACCACCTACACCACCGGCAGCCGGCTGTTGCCTGCCAACATGGAGTATGGCACATACAACGTACTGGTGGTGGCCAATGCCAACTATGCCGCGCTCGATGGCCACACTCTGGCCGAGGTGCGCACACAAATATACAATGGCACACCCTGGGCCAACAACATCTATGCCGACCAAAGCACCGCCTGGCCCGAACGCCAATCGGACTTTGTCATGACATCGGCCGCCAACGCGCAAATAATAGTGGGCACGGGCAGCACCCATGCCGGCACGGCCAACGACGCCTTTACTACCACCAACGGCCAGCCCATCGACCTCGATCGTCTGGCCGCCCGCATTGATTTTGTGCCCGATGCGGCCTATCTCAAGACTGCGGCCGACGGCACCATCTACTACGAATATCCCGTTACCGATGCCGACGGCTCTGCCACCAGCAGCAAGTTCCGCCTCAAGTTTGTAGAGCCCTACAACATCACGCAGCAAAGCACCTTGTTCGAGCAGAGCATGGCTGCCGACGCCACCACACAGGCACCCACGGGCGGTGTCATCTACCTTGGCGGCGAGTGCACCGAAAGCGGCACACCATGCTATGTGGCCGACCCGCTCACACTGCACAAGGGCAACCCGGCCACCACGGCCGAAGCCTACAACGCGTTCTACGTGGCGCTGAACCGCTACAACGCCTTGCCGCAGAACGGCGTCCAGCTGCGCACCATATACCCAGTGCGGCAGGGCAACCACGCCAATCCCGACGATGCTGCCAACCCCTACTACATAGTGGCCTATACCGCCGAGAACACGCTCAGCGTGGCCTTGCAGCAGAGCAACGATGTCAGGACCTACGCCACGGGGCTGCGCTTCTTCGGCACCTACTTGCCTAACGGCGAGGAGAGCAAGGCTTACGACCGTGCCTACGACTTTGACATTCGCCACCGTTCTTCAGACACGGCGTCCAAGCCCAACCTGGCCCTGCCCCTGGCCTACGGCATTGTGCGCAACAACATCTACCGCGTGCGCATCACAAGCATTAGACGCACCCCCGACAACTTCAACATCACGCTGCAAATACGTGTGGTGCCATGGCAACGCTACGAACACGGCGAGGTTATTATGTAAAGCCAAGACTAACTTACCCGTTAACTCGTCAACCCGTCAACTAACTCACAAGTAAAGCCCAATGAAACACCTGCTCAGCATACTATTATTGTCAATCATACTGGCGGCCTGCAGCAGCGACCCCATAGCGCCCCCTGCTACCGACGGCACACCCATCAAGCTGTCTCTGCGCATTGCCACACAAAGCAAAGATACACAAAGCAAAGACGCCCAAAGCAAGGCCAGCGCCTCACCCGCATTAGGCTGGAACTACGAGCAGGGCGACGAACTCATCGAGAATTGGGTGGTCATCATGGTCAACGACGCCGACCACACCATCGAACAGGTGTTCACACCCGACACAAAACCCAATAACGTTGAGACCGACAATGTGGCCACCAATCTGCGAACCACCGCCTCAAACAAGACATTCTACTCCTTTGCCAACATATCCCTTGCGCAACTCCAGCAGGGCACCGGGCACACATTTGCCAAGGGCGGCACCATGCCCGACATAGCCTCGGCCACCTGGCACATCAAGGGCAACGGCTTCGACCCCAAAGCCAAAGATGCCACGGGCCGCGCACAAGGCATACCCATGACAGGCATTTGCCACATGAGCCTTACCAACAAGGATAACGAAACAACCAAGACACTCTACGTGGTGCGCATGCTGGCCAAACTGCAGTTCAACATTACCAACAAAACCGGCGACGACATCACCATCAACACCATCAGCATCGACAGCATCAGCGCCAATCCGGCCTCCAGCGGCGTGCAAAACGTCATGCTGTTCCCCTCGGCCACACCCACCGATGCCAACACGCAAGTGGTGCAACAGCCGCGCCTCAACGGCACACAGCCACAGCAGGTATACCATCTGGTGCTGAACCAAACCGTGGCCAACGACTCAAGCACCAGGCAAACACTTTACGTAAACGAGTGCACCACCCCCGCCAACCCCTTTGGCCAATTCATGCTCACCGTAAGGCTCACCATGGCCGACGGCACCACCACACAGCAACGTTACAGCGTGGTGAGCAACGACAATGGCAACTGGCACTTCATTGCCCGCAACGACTGGCGCATCATACCCATCATCCTGCAAAACATCAAGCTCGACCTCATACCGCTCGACTTTCCCGCCATTGGCGTGCTGCCCTGCTCGGTCAAGGAGGCCGACGGCACATTCACCTGCACCTTCAACGCCGGCGGCGAGTTCCGCCTCACCCCCAAAGTCACACGTTTTGACAATGGTGCGGCCGTGCCCGATGCCGACTGGACATTCAGCCGCTTCAGCACCGACACCTACCCTGCCGCACCGCCGGCCGGCTTCTATGCCGCAGCCCCCTCATGGTTCGCCCGTGGCCGCTACATCACCGGCACCTTTGGCACCGCCACCGGCCAGGCCTACCACACACTTTACCTCACCCACAACGCCACGGGGCGCACCCTTGTGTGCCGTGTGCGCATCGTGCGTCCATAACAATCATTGTATAAACCATTATGACAAAGCATCTCACCATACGTCTGTCATTACTATTGTTGTTATTATTCCACACCGCCACAGTCCGTGCCTGGAGCGTGACGGCTGTGGCCGATGCCAACGTGGCACATGCCTACCTCAACAATGTGGCATCTGGCTCTACGGCCGACCCCAAGACTGACGTGACGGCCATCAAACTCAGCAACTACTATAGCAAGATACTGGCCGATTTAGGACTGAAAGAGAACGCCTCTGGGCAGTCGCTCTACATACGTTGGTACATCGAAAATGCCGACGGCACCTTGGCCAACATCGACGGCAAACTCACCCCGGCCACCACCGACAAGGGGCACATTACCGACACGCAGTGCCTTTATTGGTGCAACACGCTCACCACCACGCCTTTTGCCTCGGCCAACAAAGCCGCCATTCTCGACCTCAACTACGTGAATGCCGGCACTGTGGGCCAAAAGGTGGTGGCGCTCATTGCCAAAATTGACAACACCAACCCCCTCACCACTGCCAACGGTGCCGTAACGGCCGAACCCGCAAAGTTCCAACTCAAATACAGTTTCCGACTGGTGGACCAGACTAATGCCCGAGCCTGCTATATCACAACCGACGCCTCGCACTTAACGGCAAACCAAGCCTATTTCACTTGCAGTAAGAATGCCACGAACTTTGAGATAACAGCCGATGGCGGGTACGATAAATTCTCACGCTTGTATCTGGTTGACCGCGCCACAGGACAGATGATTGAAAACAGCCAAGACTACATAGCACCTGTCAACACCTTATGGCCTGTATTGGGGGCATTTTACAAAACGCCACAAGGCCAAACATTCTACTCACGCACTACAGCTACAACTAACCCACAAAGTTTGCGCATCACCCTGCCAGCAGGCAAAACGCCCAGCGACATCAAAGTGGTGCGTCTCTATAGCGACAATAACACCGGCCTGGTAGCTGGTAATCTTGTCAATGTCAACACCAAATACCCCGACTACTTTGTAGCACAAGACCCCGTGGCATGGACGTCGGTGACAGAATATACTTACAAGCCATACACTTTCCAACACTCCTCGGGCTATGCCTACAACTATACCCCTGAGGGACTGAAAGACGGCCGTCAACAAGTGGCGCAATGGACCTACCAATACTACGTTAAACCTGGCGAGAAACGCAAACTTATCGTACCTATAGCCAGCCATGATGGCAGCGACAAGACTACCAGTTCCATCGAGCCGACTGGATATTGGAGGTGGTACGACAATGCCACCGACCGCGCCTGCACCTACATCAGCACCACCAACAACACTGGCTACAAACTCGAGGAGCCATGTTATGACGACCACGACCAGTCATACGGCCTGTTCAAATATCAACTTGGCTATAATGAGTGGGCCACGGTTGAGAATGTGGCTTCTGTAATGTTCAACACCCCTACAAGCGGTTGGACCGGCACCGACGTGGCTTGCGATGTGAGCCGCTATAAGGACTACCCCGGCACAGCCCCTGACGTTAAATACGAGCCCACGCTCTCGTTGCGCTATCTGTTCAAGGTGCGCCCAGCCACCGATATTGCCGACAACATCAAAAAAGCCCTCATGTCTGGCACTGCCTACGAGGACAACGGCCACATAACGCTCGGCATGTACAATGGCTACAAGGGCAACATCACCCTGCGCATGGCCATCAGCGACTTGAGCATGTACTACTTCTACCCTTACACCAACACCGACTTTGCTGCCCCGTCACAGGAGAGCCACTTCGGCACCACGCTATGCCAGGGCAAAACGGTAACATGGACGGCCATCACACGTATCGGCACTAAATACTACTACCACATACTGAAAGATGCCGAAGGAACCGAGGCCATGCTCCAAAACCGATATGACATCAATATCAACATAGAATCGTTCAAAGGCGAATACAGGCCCGTGAGCGACGGTCTTGGCCAGCCCTCATCAGACGTGCACACCATCAGCAGCATGGCCATAGGGCAACCCTATTATGTGTTGGCCTATGTCAACGACTACAGCGACCACACTGCCACCACCAAGCACTCCACGCCTGTGGCACGTTACACCTGCTACTTCCGTGCTGAATCGGCTCCGCAGGACATCGACAGCCTCGACTACAACCGCACACATGCCGTGCTCGAACGCAACTACACCCAAGTGGCCGACATCAGCTTCGACGACATGGTGGGCATGAACTATAACAAGCCTGACACAATATACGTCAATGGCGATGCCTACAACAACCAGTGGAACCAACCGTTAGACTGGAACCGCACTTACTATGGTTTTGTGTACCCTGGGCTCACATCACAAATGGCCCTTAATTCTGACTGGATGAAGCAGTGGTACAAATACTCGCCCTACCATGGCGACTACGTGATTATAAAATCAATGAACGACCCCGTTGCCTCAAAGAATGCCATTGGAAGCTACTGTTTCTATGCCCCTGAAACACTTTACGATGCCACCTACTACCGCACAGACGGCAAGCAATACGGCTATTTCGTATACCTTGATGCAACCGACGAGGCACGCCCCATTATCTCAACCGACTTCGATGCCAACCTGTGCGAAGGCTCTACCGTCATTGCCACTATCAACATTGCCAACATGACTGATAAGACTGCCGCGCCGCCACAGCTCATGTTCAAACTCTACGGCGAGGCCATCGACCAACAAACGGGGAAAAAGCAGAGCCAACTCATACAGTCGTTTGCCTCGGGCGATTTCAAGTCGGTAGGTGCCACCAAAACCGGCCGATGGTACCAAGTGTTTGCGTTCTCGGTAATAGCTACTGGCACACACCCCGAAAAGTATTCACACTTTTACATCACCGTCGACAATCAGGGAGCCAGCACTGGTGGCAACGACTTTGCCATTGACGACATACGCATCTACGTTAAGAACCCGAAGATTGAGGTGCTGCAGCAAAGCGACGATGCCGACATCTGCAAAAACCGCGAGAATGGCGCCAAGCTCAGACTCACCATGGTGTACGGCCAAGTGAAGGACGCTCTCGAACTGCCCAACTATACCGACGCCACCACCGACATCACACGCCCGCTCTTTTGGCGACTGGTGCATGCCGACACGGGGCTACCGGTCAACACGGCGTATGGCGACTCTACCTACAATGCCGGCCACACACACGACTACGGCGCCATTGTGGTGCACAGCACCGATGCCCTTAACCGCCGCAACCTGTACTTAGATGCCAACGAATACTACCACCTCATGCTGGCCAACCGCTTTTTCAAGCTCGACCCCCACAAGCAGTACTATGTGTCGATAGCCACGCCGCGGCGCCGCATTGTCAACGGGGTGGAGGTGTACGAACCATCGTCATGGGGCACCCCCAACGCCACGTGCTCCATCTACAGCGAACCGCAGGACTATGTGCAGCAAGATGCCGTAGTGACCGACGAGAATGGCTCGGTCAGCACCACCTTCTCGGCCGAGTGTGGCGCCACCACAGTCATGGTGCAGATGAAGGGCCGCCTGTCGCTGCCCGACGGCGTAAATGGAGGACGCATAGAGGTGAGCCGCTGGCCCTTCGACTGGTTCAGCGGCTCAGCAGCCGAATTCCAAGCGGTGAGCGGCCTCAACACCGCCCTTGTCAACTTTCGTGCCGAATACCCCGATTCCCACACCCTGCAGCCCACCAAGGGCTGCTACACCAAGGCCGACTCCACACTGTTGCACCAATATGTGCAGGGCGTGCCAAGCAACAGCATCAATGAGTATGAGCAAAAGCTCTATCTGCTGGCAAGCAACACCTTCAAGGCGCCCTTCGACCTGCCTGCCGATGGCAACCGCATTGTCAAGATTACGCTCATTCCACTTGCCGGACAATACACCGACCCGCGCACCATGCCGGTACAACACTTCACCATTTGCGGCTATCCGCTCGAAACCTCGGCCACACTCACCCACGACGGGCCTGTGCTCAACCTGGGCTTCCCCTCGGTCACCTATCCCGACGAATGGGCACACACCGCGCGCTACCTGCGCCTCGACCTCAACCAAATGGCCGCCCTCATGACTGATGGCAACTACCTGCGTGTGCCCATACACAGCTATGCCGACGCGCAACGCCCCATCAGCACCAAACTGCACAACCTGCAGTTTGTCACGTACAATGCCGGCACTGCCCCGGCACAGCTCATACTGAGCGCCACCAACGACCCGCTCAACACGGCCAACATTGGCAAGAGCTTTGGCACAGTGCAAAACCCCATCATACAGCCCACCACACGCAACCTGTCGTTCAATCTGGCACCGGCCAAGGCTGCGGGCATCGAACTGCACGAGGGCTACGACTACACGCTCGAAATGCAATACTACGATGTCACACAGGACCCCGGCTCGGCCAACACCTGCAAGGGCACTACCTACATCACGCTGCAGGTCATACCCGAGTATGTGACGTGGACCAACCAACTGGCCAACAACGACAACTGGAACAACGATGCCAACTGGCGACGCGCCAGCAAGGCCGAACTGTACAGCACCACCTACAAGGATTATGGCACTGACATTCCGGGGCTGCAGCAAACTGCGGGCAGCGATGCCGGCAGCACACCGCACGCTTTCATTCCGCTGCGCACCACCAAGGTGATTGTGCCAACTGGTGGGGAGCCTCCCTTCCTTGGCACTTACTCAGTGGCAGCACGCGACTCGCTGCTCACCTACCTTGACAACGCTGTGAATGCGCCGGCCACCACCAACATAGCCTACTACATGGTGCTTAACGACAAGCCTGTCACATCGGCCACAGGCACCTATTACGACTGTGTGCGCTTCTATGCCAACACGTGCGACCAGGTGTACTTCAAGCCGCGTGCCGAACTGCGCTACCAGCAATACTTGCAGTACAACCAGGCGTGGGTGGACGTTGAGATGCAGCCGGGCGAGTGGACCATGTGGAGCTCGCCGCTCAAGTCGGTTTACGCTGGCGACTTTTATGTGCCGCAGGCCACTGGCCGCCAGCTTACCGAAGCTTTCAAGCCCATCACCTACAATGCCGCCGTAAACAGCCGCGCGGGCTACCCCATCTACCAGCGCAGCTGGGACAAGGCAAAGTCAATGGTCATTACCGACGACGATGACGTCCTGCGCAACGACTACGATGCCTACATCGACTACGACTCGTTCAGTGGCACCGACACCCTGGCCGTAATGCAGCAGTGGAGCAGCCGCTACAACGATGTGACGGTGCCCTATGCCCCCGGCCGCGGCGCGGCCCTGCTGAGCGAGGACAAACCGCACACGGGCCAACCTACCCTGGTGCGCCTGCCAAAGGCCGACACGCAGTATGCCTATTACCGCGCCGATGGCACCAAACGCCAAACGGTGGCACTGCCTGCACGCACCGGCCAAGGCCAACTGGCCACCTCCGACCCCGCAGTGGGCGACCCGCAAAAGCTCACCGGACGCCTCGTCATCAGCATCGACGAGGCTAACGAGCACCAGGACAACGGCTACTACCTTGTGGGCAACCCTTACATGTCGTCGCTCTACATGAAGCGTTTCTTCGACCAGAACACGCAGCTTTACCCCAAATACTGGACCATGCAGAACGGGCAGATGTGTGCCTTTGATGCCAGTGCCGACAATGTGGTGGCACCCATGACGGCTTTCTTTGTCAAACCTGTGAGCGGCACCTTGCTGCAAAACATTGAGTTTCTGCCCATCATGACGGTGCCCTTCACCTCGGCCGTAACGCAGTCGGCCGAGGCCACGCTGCGCCTTACGCTCACCAGCGGCAGCCACACTACCAGCGCAAGCATTGTGGCTGACAAGGGGGCCGCGGCCGACTTTAAGGAGGGTGAGGACGTTGAGGCCATGTTCGACTCCAACACCACGGGCTCTGCCCTCACGCTTTACACCATGGCGGGCCAGTTGGCGGCTGCCATCAACCATGTGCCTGACCTGTGCAATGTGCCGCTGGGCATTGTGGCCCCTGCCACCGGTGCTGTCACGCTGCGCATAGCTGGCACCGACCAGCTGCGCAAACCGCTCTACCTGTACGATGCGCACACCAAGCACTACACGCTGCTCACCGACAGCACGGCTGTTACACTCACGCCCAATGCGGTGGGCCGCTACGCGCTCACATCGCAGGCCATTGCGCCCCAACCCGTGCAAACGGCCTTGCGCTGCTGGGCCTCACAAGGGGGCATGGTCACTGCCACCACCGCGCCCGACGATTGCCTGCGTGCAGTGCTTGTGTTTGACCCCACGGGCCGCCTTGTGCGCGAGTTTCAGCCTGCTGCCGTGTCGTACAGTTTCAACTTGCCGGCCGGCCCTTACCTCATCACTGTGTGCTCTGACGCTGTGACGGAGGGCCGCACCTTCAAGGTGGCGGTGGGGCATTAACCCATCCGCCTTTTACATAGCCGTCTGGAACACGTGGCAAAGAAAGCGCAAGCTCAAAACGCAAGCACCCAACGCTACCTCAAAACGCTACCACTAATGGGGGCGACGCGTCTCGCGTCGGGA